>OLZW01000578.1_pt1 | contig 30119 bp, 25 predicted proteins | sample 1674281 | NCBI WGS metagenome assembly OLZW01 (sample SAMEA103958157, study PRJEB25191) | human gut metagenome | biome: human-associated habitat [ENVO:00009003]; feature: intestine environment [ENVO:2100002]; material: feces | place: Germany | collected 2013/2015
CTTCCTGCGGCAGAAAGAGATTTCCACCGTGGAGAGCCTTGACGCCTATCTGGATGAAGCCAGCGCACAGGCCGTTTCCATCCGTGAGGAAATCAAGCCGATGGAGAAACGTGTGAAAGAGATTGACCGGCTGCTTTTCCATATCGGGAACTTTGAAGCAAACAAGCCGGTTCATGTGAAATATGCCGCTATCCGCTGGAAGAAACCCAAGGAGAAATATGCCGCCGACCATAAGGAGGAACTGGACGCCTACAACGCTGCCCTGCGGTATTTCAAGGTTCACCTTGATGGGGCGAAGTACAGCACAAAGAAGCTGGCCGGGGAACAGGCACAGCTTTCAGAGAATATCGCTTCCAAGACGGAAGCGCTGACTGCCGTACAGGAGGATGTAAAGATTTTGCGGGATGTGCGCCACTGGCTCAATCAGGTTTTACCATCCGAGCAGTACCGCCAGACCGCAGAGCCGGGAAAGAAACCGTCCATCCAGCAGGCGGTCAAAGGCCGGGAGCAGCGTATCCGGGAGGAACAGGCAGAGAAACACCAGCAGCCCCGCCGCCAGCAAAAACAGGATATGGAACTTTAACCAATCAGGCGCTTGCCATTTTCCCCGTGAGAATGACAGGCGCTTTTTCTATTTTCAGGAGGATTTGCCTATTGAATGTATTTGAAGCCGTGAAACAGTCTGTTACCACCCGGCAGGCTGCCGAGCATTACGGTATCCTGGTAGGGAGAAACGGGATGTGCGTCTGCCCCTTCCATGACGATAAAAACCCCAGCATGAAGGTTGACCGGCGCTTCCATTGCTTCGGCTGTCAGGCAGACGGGGATGTGATTGACTTTGTTTCCCGTCTGGAAAACGTCAGCCCCAGGGAAGCCGCCCTCATGCTGGCGCAGGACTTCTCCATCCCCTATGAGGATAAGGAGCCACCAAGCAGGAGCCGCCCGAAGCGAAATCCCCGGAAGGAAAGCCCGGAACAGCAATTTAAGCGCATGGAGCGATATTGCTTCCGGGTACTGTCCGACTATCACAATCTGCTGCGCCGCTGGAAGCGGGACTATGCCCCCAAGACGCCGGAGGAAGAATGGCACCCGCTTTTCGTGGAAGCCTTGCAGAAACAATCCCATGTGGAATATCTGCTGGATGTGCTGCTGTTCTCCGACATAGGGGAACGGGCTGCCCTGATTACCAGCTACGGAAAGGAAGTGAGGAACCTTGAGCGGAGAATGGCAGACCTTGCCGCCCGAACTGCGGCAGGCCGTGACGGACACCATCGAAGCCGCACCCCCGCCCCGGAGCGTTGAGGAAGTCAAGGCCATGCTGGAGGGCACCGAGAAAGGCGGCGTGCGGAACAGTATCCACAACTGCCTGACCGTGTTCCAGTATGACCCCATTCTTTCCGGGGCGGTTGCAAAAAATCTCCTGACCGAGCGTATTGACCTTCTAAAGCCCATCGGCAGGAAACGCAGAACCGGCAGCAAGGCCATGACCGACACGGACATGAAATATATCCGGCTGTATCTGGAAGATACCTACGGCCTGACAAGCGAGAAAAAGATAGCAGACGCCGCTGATCTGGCCGCAGACGCCAACAGCTACCATCCCATCCGGGACTACCTGAACGGCCTTGTCTGGGACGGGAAAGAGCGTATCCGCTACTGCCTGCGTCACTTTCTGGGAGCCGACACAGACAACTTCACTTACCATTCCCTGCGGCTGTTCCTGCTGGGAGCCATCCACCGGGCTTTCTGCCCCGGCTGTAAGTTTGAGGTCATGCTCTGTCTGGTTGGCGGTCAGGGAGCCGGGAAATCCACCTTCTTCCGGCTGCTGGCCGTAAAAGACGAGTGGTTTTCCGATGATTTGCGGAAGTTGGACGATGATAACGTGTACCGCAAGCTACAAGGCCACTGGATAATTGAAATGTCGGAGATGATTGCCACCGCAAACGCCAAGAGCATAGAGGAAATCAAGTCATTTTTAAGCCGCCAGAAGGAGGTCTATAAAATCCCCTACGAAACCCACCCGGAGGACAGGCTGCGGCAATGCGTGTTCGGCGGGACTTCCAATGCGCTGGACTTCCTGCCCCTTGACCGTTCCGGGAACCGGCGCTTCCTGCCGGTCATGGTCTACCCCGGACAGGCCGAGATACACATTTTGGACGATGAAGCCGCTTCCAGAGCCTATATTGAACAGGTATGGGCGGAAGCCATGACAACCTACAAAAGTGGCGATTTTAAGCTGTCTTTTACGCCCGAAATGATACAGTACCTCAAAGAACACCAGCGGGATTTCATGCCGGAGGACACCAAGGCCGGGATGATACAGGCATACCTTGACCGCTACACCGGCAGCGCCGTATGCTCCAAGCAGCTTTTCAAAGAAGCCCTGAACCACCCCTTTGACGAGCCGAAACAATGGGAAATCAGGGAAGTCAACGACATTATGAACCACGGTATCACGGGATGGAAGTATTTCTCCAATCCCCGGATATTTGAAGGGTACGGCAGGCAAAAGGGCTGGGAACGGGAAGCCCCGGCAACGGGCGCTGACAACGGGCGTGAAAAAACGCCGGACGGATTTGTGGAGGTCACGGAGCAGATGGAACTTCCCTTCTGAAAAATCCGGGGAAATGACAGCCGGTTGCCGACCCCGTTGCTATCCCGTTGCCGGGCTGGTTGCCGGGAAAAAGCCCGTAACTGCGGGCTTTTCTCCCCTCTGACAACCAAAGCAACAGAAAAATAAAAGAAAAAGTAATAAATAACCAAACCGCCAGACAGAGATTGTTTTCGAGGTTTTTTGAAGCCCGTTGCCGGACTTCGTTGCCGACCCTCTCCTGTCTGGCTTATTTCATTTATGGAGGTAACTGCCTATGGCAAAAAACAAAACTGAAATCCATGTCACAACGGTATTTGACGGCGAACTGGACGCTACGGACGTTTTCGTGAGCCTGATTGCACAGAAATACAGCCAGAGAAATGATAAAGAATATCTTGCGAAAAAGCAAGATTTAGGATATAATAAAGACAAGGTTCAGAGTGACCGTGTTCCGTCTGGATTGTGCGGGTAACGGTTATGATGAACGGATTTGAATATACAGGCGTAGACGCAATACTGGCAGGCAGCTTCCGGGCGGCTATCTATTGCAGGCTTTCCAAGGACGATGACCTTGACGGGGAGAGCGCCAGCATTGCAAACCAGCGGGATATGCTGGAAAACTACTGCGAGAAGCAGGGATGGGAGGTTGTTGCAGTCTATCAGGACGATGGCTACACGGGGCTGAACATGGAGCGCCCCGACCTGAAACGGATGTTGAAAGCCATTGAGCGCAGGCAGATAAACCTTGTGGTCACGAAAGACCTGTCCAGACTGGGTAGGAATTACTTGCAGACCGGCTTCCTGATTGAAGATTTCTTCCCCCGCAACGGCGTGCGGTATATCGCCATGAATGACGGTATCGACACCATGCGGGACAACAACGACATTGCGCCGTTCAAGAACATCCTCAACGAGATGTACAGCAAGGACATTTCCAAGAAGGTTCATTCCTCTTATCTGCTGAAAGCGCAGAAAGGCCAGTTTACCGGCTGCCTTGCCCCCTTCGGCTACCAGAAAGACCCGGAGGACAAAAACCACCTGCTGATTGACGAGGAAACGGCACCCATTGTCCGGCGTCTGTTTGCGTGGGCGCTGGAAGGACACGGCCCCAACTACATCCGGCGCAGGCTGGAAGAAGAAAAAATCCCCTGCCCGACCTACTGGAACCGGGTACGGGGGCTGCGGAACGTGTCAACCAAGTGGGAAAAGAAAGACCCGGTAAATGGGCGGTATATCTGGGACTTTACCGTGATTAAGGACATCCTGATGAATCCCGTCTATACCGGCGCTATCGCTTCCCAGAAGAAGGAATACCGCTTCAAAATCGGCACCATCGGGGAGAAGAAGCCGGAGGACTGGATTGTGGTGGAGAACCAGCATGAGCCGCTTGTTGACCGCAAGACCTTTGACATCGTGCAGCGCAAGCTGAAATCCCGGCAGCGCCCCCGCCAGACCGGGGAAATCAGCCTGTTTGCGGGGCTTATCAAATGCGGCGAGTGCGGGAAGTCGCTGACTATCCGCTACACCAACGAGAAGCACCCGAAGCAGATTTATTCCTGTAAGACCTACAATGCCTACGGGAAACAGCACTGTTCCCAGCACCGGGTTGAGTACGACACCCTGTACCGGCTTGTACTGAACAAAATCCGGGAGTGTGCCAGAGCCGCCCTGATGGACGGGGAAGCCGTTGCCGGGAAGCTGTCCGACACCTGCGAAGCCGAGCAGAAAGGCCAGCGGGAAGCGTTGGAACGCTCCCTTGCCAAAGACGAGGAACGGATTGACGTTCTGGAAAAGATGGTTCTGCGGCTGTATGAGGATATGGTTGCCGGACGTATCAGCGAAGCAAACTTCAATCTGCTGATGGAAAAGACGCAGAAGGAACAGGCCGAGTTGAAGGCGAGGGTTGAGGAAGGCCGGAAGAAGCTGGCCGATGAAATCCGGCTTGCGTGTGACGCCCGCCAGTGGGTGGAAGCCATTCAGGAATACGCCGACATCACGGAACTGGACGCCGCCACCCTTAACCGCCTGATTAAAGAAATCGTTGTCCATGAGAGCATAGACAGCGATAAGACAAGACACATTTCTATCGAAATTCATTTCAATCTCAAACCCATCCCGGAGGTGGAGCAGGTCACAGCCTGACCTGCCCCCGCCGGGGCGGTTCTTAAAAACTCCATAGATATTTCTTGACACGCCGCCGCCCGCCATCGAGCCGTTTTCCTACACCTATTTGGGGATAAAACAGCTCATGGCTGGCGGCGGTGTCGCCCTCATCGGCCTGACCCTGATCCCCCTGCTGTCCGGCCTGCTCTCCGCCTGATGTCCGCCAGCAGACCCCACGGGAGGCCCCGGCACACGGGGCCTCCCGGAAAGGAGATGATCCCCGTTGATCTTTGACGCGATACAGGAGTGGTTCCAGGAACTGCTCATCGACGGTATCATTTCAAACCTGACCGGGATGTTTGATACCCTGAATACCAAGGTGGGCGAGATCGCCGGGGAGGTGGGCATGACACCCTCCGCGTGGAACAGCGGCATCTTCAATATGGTCCGCAGCCTCTCGGAGACCGTGATCGTCCCCATCGCCGGCATCGTCCTCACCTTTGTCATGTGCTATGAGCTCATCCAGCTCATCGTAGAAAAGAACAACCTCCACGACTTCGACACCTGGATCTTCTTCAAGTGGATCTTCAAGACCTTCTGCGCGGTGCTCATCGTCACCAACACCTGGAACATCGTCATGGCGGTGTTTGATGTGGCGCAGAACGTGGTCAGCCAGAGCGCCGGCGTCATCATCTCGGACGCGGGCATCGACATATCCGGCGTGACCGCCGATCTGGAGATCCAGCTCGCGGACTGGAGCATCGGCGCCCTGCTGGGGCTTTGGTTCCAGAGCATCTTCGTGGGATTGTGTACGCAGGTCCTCTCTATCTGTATTTTCTTGGTGATCTACGGGAGGATGATTGAGGTGTATTTGGTGACCTCGATAGGTCCCATCCCCTTTGCCACGATGGCGAACCGGGAATGGGGCAACACGGGGCAGAATTATCTCCGCTCCCTGCTGGCCCTGGGCTTCCAGGCGTTCCTCATTATGATCTGTGTAGGGATCTACGCGGTGCTGGTGGAGAATATTTCCCTGAGCGGCGACAACATTTCCGGCGCCATCTGGGGGTGCATGGGGTACACGGTGCTCCTGTGCTTCACCCTCTTTAAGACCGGCAGCCTCGCCAAGTCACTGTTCGGGGCGCATTAGGGGGAGGCCGGTATGGAGAAGAAATACAATGTCATCTACGCGGACCCGCCCTGGTCCTACAAGGTATGGAGCAAGAAGGGCGCGGGCCGGAGCGCGGAAAGCCATTATCCCACCATGAGCATAGAGGCCATCAAGGCGCTGCCCGTATCCCGGATTGCGGCCGGGGACTGCGCCCTGTTCCTCTGGATCACCTTCCCCATGCTCCGGGAGGGCTGGGCCGTTATGGACGCTTGGGGCTTCACCTTCAAGACGGTGGCCTTCGTGTGGGTCAAGCAATGCCGCAAATCGGATAACATCTTCACCGGGATGGGATACTGGACCCGCGCTAATGCGGAGATCTGCCTGCTGGCGACCCGCGGGCACCCGAAACGGGCGGCCAGGGATGTCAAGCAGGTCATCCTCTCCCATGTTGAGGAGCACAGCAAAAAGCCGGATGAGGCGCGGCACCGGATCGAGACCCTGATGGGGGATGTCCCCCGGATCGAGCTGTTCGCCCGGCAGGCGACCCCCGGCTGGGATGTATGGGGAAATGAAGTAGCAAGCGATATTCAGCTTGCGGAAAGGAGTTGATTTTATTGGCCTATGTAACGATCCCGAAGGACTTAAGCAAGGTACAGAGCAAGATCCTGTTCGGGCTGACCAAACGGCAGGTGATATATTTCGGAGCGGCAGCAATTATCGGCGTGCCGCTTTTCTTTTTGACTAAGGAGGCGCTGGGCACCACCACGGCGGCCCTGTGCATGATCCTGGTGATGCTGCCCTTCTTCCTGTTCGCCATGTATGAGAAGAACGGGCAGCCCCTGGAGGTGTTCCTGGGGCACCTCATCGACAATAAATTTATCCGACCAAAGACGCGGATCTACCAGACCAACAACCTGTACTCCGCCCTGGCGCGGCAGTATGAATTGGAACAGGAGGTGAGAGCGATTGCAGGCAAAAACGGCAAGACCCGCAAAACCGGCAGGAGCAAGGCGTAAGCTGACCCGCGCCGAGCGTAAACAGATCGAGGCAGTGGTCCGCCAGGCCAAAGGGGACGGGAAAGCCCATACGGTGCAGGAGAGCATCCCCTTCCGCAATATGTTCCCGGACGGCCTGTGCCGGCTGGAGGGCGGGGCCTTCTCCAAGACGATTGCTTTCGAGGACGTCAACTACCGCCTGGCCTCGCCGGAGGACCAGCGGGATATTTTTGAACACCTCTGCGATTTCTACAACGGCTACGACCCCACCATCGGGGTACAGATGACTTTGAGCAGCCGGTATGTGGAGCATGGGCCGGAGGAGGACCTGTTCGGCATCCACCCTCAGGGGGACGACCTGGACCCTGTCCGGGAGGACGCGGCGGGGATACTCCGCTTCCAGTATGAGCGGGGCAGCAACGGCTATGTGAAAACCAAGTATGTGACCCTGACCATCGAGGCGGAGAACCTTCCGGCGGCGCGGGCGAGGTTCGCCCGCATTGAGACTGACACCCTCAACCGCTTCAAGGTCATGGGTGCCGCCGCCCATGTGCTGGACGGGAAGGAGCGGCTGGAGCTGCTTCACGGCATCCTCCACCCGGAGGGTGGCAAGTTCGCCTTCGATTGGGACTGGCTGGCGCCCAGCGGGCTGTCGGTCAAGGACTTCATCGCCCCGTCCTCCTTCCACTTCGGGGAGACCCGCACCTTCCGCATCGGCGAGATGTACGGGGCTGTCAGCTTTTTGCAGATCACCGCCCCGGAGATCCACGACCGCATTTTGGCGGAGTTCATGGAGACCGAGGGCAACATCCTGGTGACCATGCACATCCGAGGCATCAATCAGAACGAGGCCATCAAGATGGTCAAGCGCAAGATCACCGACCTGGACGCCATGAAAATTGCGGAGCAGAAGCGGGCGGTGCGCAGCGGGTATGACATGGACATCCTCCCCAGCGACCTTGCCACCTACGGCGGCGCGGCAAAGACCATCCTCCAGGACCTGCAAAGCCGGAATGAACGAATGTTCAACCTGACCTTCCTGGTCATGCACATGGCTGAGACCCGGCAGAAGCTGGAGATCGCCGTGTCCCAGGCGGCCAGTGTGGCGCAGACCTACAACTGCCTCCTCACCCGGCTGGACTTCCAGCAGGAGGACGGCCTCATGTCCTCTTTGCCCCTGGGGCTCAACCGTATCAGGATCGAGCGGAGTCTCACCACTTCGGCGCTGGCGGTGTTCGTGCCCTTCGTCACTCAAGAGCTGTTCATGGGCGGCGATGCCATGTACTACGGCCTCAACGCTTTGAGTAACAACATGATCCTTCTGGACCGCAAACAGTCCAGGAGCCCTAATGGACTGGTGTTCGGCACGCCGGGCAGCGGCAAGTCCATGAGCTGTAAGCGGGAGATCACCTTCATCATCCTGACCACCAAAGATAACGTCATCATCTGCGACCCGGAGGATGAGTATTCGCCCCTGGTACGCCGGCTGGGCGGGCAGGTGATCCGGCTGTCCCCATCCAGCACCGACTATGTGAACCCCCTGGACATCAATCTCAACTACTCGGACGAGGAGAACCCGCTGGCGCTGAAAAGTGATTTTGTCCTGTCCTTCTGCGAGCTCATCATGGGCAGCAAGACTGGGCTGGAGGCCATCGAAAAGACGGTCATCGACCGGGCGGTGCAGAAAATCTATCAGAATTACTTTGCCGACCCACGGCCGGAGAATATGCCGATCCTGGGCGACCTGATGGAGGCCCTGCTAGCCCAGCATATCCCGGAGGCCGACCGGGTGGCCCAGGCATTGGATTTGTACGTGAACGGCTCCCTCAACTTCTTCAACCACCGCACGACCGTGGACATCCGCAACCGGCTGGTCTGCTTCGATATCAAGGGCCTGGGCAAGAACCTGAAAAAGCCGGGGATGCTCATTGTCCAAGACGCGGTGTGGAACACCGTCACCATCAACCGGGCCATCGGCCGCTCCACCTGGTATTTCGTGGACGAGTTCCACCTCCTGCTGAAGGAGGAGCAGACTGCGGCGTACAGCGCCGAGATTTGGAAACGGTTCAGAAAGTGGGGCGGAGTGCCTACGGGGGCGACCCAGAACCCCAAGGACCTCCTCTCCTCCCCGGAGATCGAGAACATCCTGGAAAACAGTGATTTCATCTATATGCTCAACCAGGCCGCCGGAGACCGCAAGATTTTGGCGGAGCGGCTGGGCATTTCAGCGGAACAGCTTGCCTATGTGACCAACTCCGAACCGGGCCATGGGCTGCTGTTTTTTAATAATGTCATCCTGCCATTTGCGGACGACTTCCCGAAGGATACGGAGCTTTACAAGCTGCTCACCACCAAGCCCAGCGAGGTGGAGCACGCGGCGGAAACGGAGGAATGAATATGAAAAATAAGCTGTATATCATTGACGGCAAGACCTATCTGAACCATATCAATGATGAGGTCCATCTGTACGGCCTTCTCCACCAGCTTGCCTTCCTGGCGGGCAGGATCAAGGACGAGGAGGATGTGTTCCATGTGCTGGACACGGCGAAGCGGTACGGCGAGATCGCCGAGGAGAAGTTCCAGGGATGGGGCATCCCCGGCCGCTACCTGGTGTTCGGCGACCCCAAAGACCTGAACGACCTTATCGAGAAGGAACTGGACGAAGTGGAGATGATCCCCGCAGAGGAACCGAAGCCTAAAAAGTATCTGGATGAGTACATCATCCCCGGCAGCGGCTTCCGCCTGCTGGTGGGCGACATCCATCACCTGATCGTCCTCTATTATTCGCTGGCCCGCCGCCTGTCCGAAGCGGAGACGGAGAAGGACTTCCTCCGGCTGAAGAAAAAGGCCGGCGGTTATGAGAAGGTGCTGAAAAAGCTCTTCCGCAGCCTGGGCCTTCCGGAGGACAGCAACGCCGCCCAGGACATCCTGGAGGAGTCCATCATCCGCCGCCATAACCTGGTCCGCCTGGAGGATGTGGAGGAGCCCCAGGACGAGGGAGACCTTGAAGGGGACGAGGTATGGAGCGACTGACCCATGTAAGCCTGTTCTCCGGCATCGGCGGCCTGGACCTGGCGGCGGAGGCGGCCGGGTTCGAGACCGTCTGCCAGTGTGAATGGGCGGACTACCCCTATTCCGTCCTGGAGCGGCACTGGCCGGATGTGCCGAAGTTCCGGGACATCACCACATTTACGAAGGAGGCGTTTTTTGAGAAAACAGGACTTGAAACAGTCACCATCATCTCCGGCGGCTTCCCCTGTCAGCCTTATCCCGAAAAAAACAAGAATCCCGAAGTCTAACCGGGAACCCTTGCAGCACAAGGATTTCTGCAGAAAAACTTCGGGATAATATTTTCACTTGTATTGTTGTTTGCCTCTTAATTTAAGCATCATCTCCTCGTCATCTGTATTCCAGAGTGCGTCCGGAATCGTATCGTTTAGCTTGTTTGCTGCTTGCCGAATGGCTTTCCGTTTCATTTCTGTATCGGCGTGAGCGTAAATTTTCGTCGTTTCAATCTGCGCATGGCCAAGAAATTCGGATACCATAGCTAAGGGAACGCCATCTTGGTACAGATGCATTGCCCGTGTATGCCGCAGCATATGGGGATGTACCCGCGCCGGGATGGATGTACAGGCTTGCCGTGCAGATTCTCCGTACTTCTTTACAAATGCCGTAACCGTGTCAGGCGACATCGGTCTTTGAGGGCCGCCATAAGCGTAGAACACATAATCGTCTCGTTTTCTGTTGTCTGCTGGATGAAATTTCTTCAGGTAACTACGAAGATGCTCTGCTGTTTTCGGTAAAATAGGGACAACCCTCGTCTTGTTTCCCTTACCTGTGAGATAAACACAAGGCGAAGTCCTGTGCAGCACTAAATCCTGTATCCTTAAATCCAGCATTTCCTGACACCGTGCAGCTGTATCGTACATTAAAACCAGAAACACCATATTCCGGAACCCTGTGCGTTTTTGGCAGTTTGGCTGTGAGAGAAAGGCAGAGAGTCCTTCTTTCGTAAGATAACCCACCAAAGCAGGTGCTGGCTTGCGGTACCGAATTTTCTCTACGTCGGCCTGTATTGAGATTACACGCAGATCAATAATGCCGCCATATCGCACAAAAGAGCGTATCGCAGCAAGCCTTTGCAGCTGTGTTTGCCTGCTGCAGTTCCGAACTTTCTCCAGCCAGTCCATAAATTCCTGTATGTTTTGGCGGGTGAAGTGGCTCCAATTCGCTCGCTGTCTGGGAATAGCTTTTGCAGTCTCAAGAAAAGTAAAAAACAGATTCAGAGCATCCTCATAGGATTTTACCGTATTAGAACTGCAGCTTCGGTTTTTCACAAGATAAACATTCAGGAATGAACTTACAACCGCAAAGAACTGAGCATCCTTAACCTTCATCATGCACCTCCGGAAGCAATTTTTCCCATGCAGTACGGTCTACTGTTCCAACACGCTCATAAAAATCAGGAACCATGTGGACATAGTAAAGCGTATCTTCATAACGGGCGTGTCCCATGTATGCGGAGAGAAACGGCAGCATTGCATCAATATCGCGGCCCTCTCGCATCCAACGACAGATACATTCCGTTGCAAAAGTATGTCTGAAATCGTAAACCCTAGGTTTAGGTCCCTCAAACGCAGTAATTCCGGCCATACTGAAGCATCTCCAAAACATTTCTTCTGTCCAACGCTTCGTATACGGCCCCTCCCCATCGTATCTCGGAAAAAAGTAATCGCTGTCCGGGTAAATTTCTGAAATCAGGGTGGAATAGCTTCTCATAATCTGAAGCAAATCATCTGCAACCGCAACGACACGGTCCTTGTGCCCTTTGGATTCCACAACGTAGACAGCACCGCGAACCAAGTCCACATTTTCCTTCTTGAGAAGTCTCGCTTCTGCGGGCCGCAATCCGCAGCAATACAGCAATCTGTAAAATACCGGGATAACAAGATGTCTGGCTGGAGCTTTCTCGTGAGGCCGAAAGCTGTCAGCACCGTGGAAGAACGCTTTTATCTCCGCTTCATTGAAGATATGTGGAACATACCTAGGGCCTTTGCTGGTCATGGATATGGGAATCATATATGCTTCTGTTCCAACAGCCCGAAGGTACTTTGCAAACTCCCGTATGACCATAATGCGATTTCGGTGGCCTGCTGTGTTTTCCGTATCTCGTTTCTCCAGCCATGCAAGTGCGAGTTCACGATCCAGACAATCTTTTTCAGGAAACCTTTCTACACAGAAATCGTCAAACCTCCCTAGAATACGGATACTCTCATCGTAAGGAAAACCAAGACTGTTCTTGTAGCCTACAAAGGCGCGAATCTGTTCTCCAAAACGGCTTTTCAAAGATGGTCTTGTCATAACAGGGCCTCCTGTGCAATGGGAATTGCAGAAATAGTACCTGCGCACACTTTTAATTTCTCTAAGGATGACGCGGTATATTGGCGCAAAGACATAGACGATGTATGCCCCAGAATATCGCAGATTAAGGGTGCGGGAATATCTGCTTCCAGTAGCTGTCTCCCCATTCCCCGTCGGAAAGCATGAGGGCCATTCATCCTTCTACTCTTTCCCAGTGCGATACGAGCATATTTTGCAATCACAGTCCACATACTTCTGAGCTTGGTATAAGGACGCTGTGTCCGTAAAAACACATACTCGGAATCGCATTTTGGCCGAGCATTGAGAATGTAATCAGCAATCGCATTCCCAGTTGTCGTATCGAGCGGTAAAGATACAGGAATATTCGTTTTTTCTTGTACAAGGCGTAATTCGCAGGCATCCCAGTCAATGCTGTTGAACTTCAAATTCACAATGTCGCACCCTCGCAGGCCCGTTGTATACGCAAGCATAATCATTGCATAATCTCGCATCCCCATTGTGCTGCTGCGATTTATTGCAGAGAAAATCTTTTGTGCTTCTTCGTGAGTGTATCCTACATAAACACTCCGACGCTTTGCTGCAGAGAACACCAGTGCTGGCGAAATATCGAGAAGCTCAGGATGCTTTTCAGCCATGAACCGCGCAAAGGATCGCATACTTCCGGTCAAATTAAATATACCGCAAGGAAAAGTTTCCGAAATCTTTGCCAGACATCTGGTGACATCCGGCAAGGTAATCTCGGCATAGTGGTATATCCCCAAAATATCCATAGTGCGGAAAAATGTTCGGACCGATGAAAGATAAAACTGGCGGGTGCCTTCTTTCAAATAGTTTTCATTGTCCATGTACAGTTGGTATTGCGAGAGCAGATTTTCAAACTCTGGCGGAGCGCAGGCAAAATTATATTTTCTTAACTTCCGCTGAGATACCCGCCCTGTCGAGAGGCATTCCTCGATCCAGCGGGCAGCTTTGCGCATCGTTTGAAAAGATGCTTTTGGGATTGTTCCGTTCGCATAATTTTCTTTTGCTTTATTTACGAAAAGAGCAAGCGTTTCTGGAGAATAGAACTCCTCACCGCGAGAAGCAAAAAAATTCAAGATGGGTTCAAATCCGCAATAGATATAATTTGTTTTTGTCTTATCGGATAACTCCAACTGTATGACCGCATCTCTGGTTCTGCAGATAATGTCTATTACCTTCATAGAATTGCTTGGACTGTGTGGTGCGTTTTGAAATAATGGATTGTGTTCCGCCTCCCAAGACCGCAGGGGTTCACCCTGAATTTTTCCATGTTTCGCCATTTGGTCAAGATAAACAGCGGCACGCCGGGTTAAGACCCACTGGTAATGCGGTAATGCTCCGGATTCCATCCTCGCTCGTTCCTGCCAAACAAAATCTTGAACCGTTTCCTTGAAGTATATTGTTTGACCGTTGTCCAAACAATGCTGCACGATCCGTCGAGTCCCATACCGCTCAAATTCCCGTACTGTTTTAGCCTTGAGTCCGCGCACACTTAAGGCATCTAATACACGCGCAGAAAGGACTGTGATTTCAATTTTGTTCACATCAATACACCTCACAATGTTGATTCGGATTTTCATCCGTAGCAACATTATAGCAGGTGCTATCTTCAAAATATTATCCCGAAGTTTTTATGCAGAAATCCTTGCGCTGCAAGGATTCCCGGCTGGGCTTCGGGCTTCTTATTTTATTCGGGATAAGTCTGGTTATCCTGAATTTCGGGATAACCAGCCTTTCAGCATTGCAGGCTCCCGAAAAGGATTTGGAGATCCACGCGGCACTCTCTTCTTTGAACTGGCCCGCCTGGCTGAAGCCCGGAAGCCTCCGTATTTGCTTTTTGAGAACGTGGTGGGTCTCATCAATCATGACCACTGCAGGACGTTTGCGACAATCCTCAACACGCTGGACCGACTGGGGTATGGTGTGGAATGGCAATGTCTTAACAGCAAAGATTTTGGCGTCCCGCAGTCAAGAAACCGCGTGTACATTATCGGATATCTTGATGAACGATGTAGAGGAAAAGTATTTCCTTTCACCGAAACAGCAGGAAGTTCTCTTATTCAAACCCACGGCGGCCACCAAGGGGAGCGCGTCTACTCCCCCGAAGGATTAAGCTGTACACTGGCTGCCAATCCGGGTGGCTTCGGTGGCAAAACCGGGCTGTATGAGGTGGGAGTGCCGATCAAGTGCGCCACCAAGACCGGCTACCAGATGGCACAGGTCGGTGACAGTATCGACCTGAGCTACGCCACAGTCAACAGTCGGCGCGGTCGGGTTGGCAAAGAGATTGCGCATACACTTACAACGGGCTGCCAACAAGGCACTGTTGAAGTTCGCCCAGTTAAAAATCCCATCAAGTCCGACCTCGCCCGCAACACCGAACGCACCGGTAAGCCTGGCGCACCCATGCATACACTTACCACAAAAGACCGTCACGGTGTTCTGTGCGAGGGGCGCATCCGCCGCCTGACACCGCGTGAATGTCTGCGGCTGCAGGGCTGGGCAGATGACCGCATCGACACGCTGCTTGCCATCCAGAGCGATAACCAAGCCTACAAACAGGCTGGCAACGGCGTGACGGTCCATGTGGTGGAAGCCATCGGGCGGCGCATTGCAGCCATGGATGCAGAACTGCGGGGTGAGACTCCTGCCCCTTGATTTCCGTGACCAGTATTTTGGCTGTGAAATCGAACTGACCGGGATAAACCGCGCCACGGCAGCCCAAACGCTGGCCGACCTGTTTGGAACCCGCGCCGAGCATTCCGGCGGTGGCTACGATGCCTACCGTGTCAAAGATTTGGACGGTAAAGAGTGGAAAATCGTTCGGGACGGCAGCATCCATCCCGAAAGCCGCAGGCGGTCTGTTCTTATTGGGGAAACCTATAAGGTCGAATTGAACTCTCCGAAACTCGAATACGGCGAGATGAAAAAGCTGCAGGAGGTTGTCCGTTCCTTACGCCGCGCAGGGGGCATCGTAAACGACAGCTGCGGAATGCATGTCCATGTGGATGCAAGCAAGCACACGCCGCAAAGTCTGAAAAATGTACTTTCTATCATGTATTCCAAAGAGGACATTTTGTTTGCAGCACTCAAAGTCAACCCTGCCCGCATCGACAGCTACTGTCAGGCGGTGGATGAGCCGATATTGGAAGAGATCCGCAAGCTGCCCAGCGGCGCGAGTATGGATCAACTGAAAGATCGCTGGTATCAAGGGCGGGATGGGAGTGATTATCACTACCATTCGTCACGGTACAGGGCTTGTTATGGCAAGAAAGCGATTATGTATCCCCCGTCCCAAACTTTAATTGTACAGCGACAAAAATTATAAAAACAGTCTGTTTTTCTCTACATAATAACTATATAATTTGAGTATTCCAGATATGATGGAGGTTGTTATTGTGGATGATGGAAATCGACTGACCGTGTATGAACTTGTGGAAAGAGTTATCCCTTGCATCATTGCAAAGCACTATAGCGAAAACTATATTCAAGGCTTTCGTTCGACGTTTAGGAACCTGTTAGCGTACTGCAGTAAAAATGAAAAGAAATATTTTACAGCGGAATTGGCTCAGCAGTTCATGCTGGATTGCTACGGTGTGCAGCCGGGAACAGTAGAACGGCGATGCTCACGAGTTCACCGTGCAATGGATTTGTTGTCAGACTACCAACATTTCAACGCGGTTATGCTTCGGCGGAGGTTGAATCGAGAGTTCCCTGCAGGATTGCAAGAAGGTGCGGTCAACTACTTGCAAAAGCTATCTCTCCACGGACGCAGGGAGAATACGCTGCGCAGCCACAGAAATGTTCTTCTTCGCTTTACAGATTATTTGTTCAGCGTTGGAGTCACGGATTACAAATCACTTTCAGCAGATATTGTAAATCGATACGTCAAAGTTGTTTCGTGCAATTACAGCAATTCGGTTGTAAGGCTCCATTACAGTATCCTTTTACGCTTTTTTCAGTACCTTGCGCATAGTGGCTACAAGGAAACAGATTTGTCTTTGAAAATGATGCCAATTGTAAAAGTATCCGCTTCCGCGCGAATTCCTACAACATTAGATCTTAGCCAAATCGAAAGTATCCTTGCATCTGTTGACCGTGAAAGTCCACAAGGGAAACGCGATTATGCAGTTTTAATGATTGCAGTAAAACTCGGCATTAGAACCAGCGATATACGTAATCTTCGCCCTGACAATTTTAATTGGGAACAGCATTTGGTGTCTTTCACCCAAGTCAAAACAGGAGAGCCGATAACTTTACCACTTCCCACAGATGTTGGATGGGCTGTAATAGACTATCTGAAAAATGGAAGGCCTGTAAGCGATGCCCCGGAAATTTTTCTCCGCGCAGTCGCTCCATACGTCTCTCTGCAAAATTTTGACAACATTCTTATTAAGCATATGCGAAAAGCGGGCATTCCTTTGGATTCAATAAAGCACCACGGGCTTCACTCGCTTCGACACAGCCTCGCAACACATATGTTAGATGAAGGAATCCCCATTACCTCGATTCAGGGTGTATTAGGACACATAAATGCCGATTCTACTCAAAAATATATTGGTGTAAATGTACGTCAGCTTCGCAGCTGCGCATTGGAGGTGACTGATTAGTGTTTGAGGAAAAACTTCTTGAACCCCATTTTACCAGTGTGCTTGCACCATATATGCTGGATGTTGTGGAGCAAAAACGTGCCCTTGGCAATAAATACAACGCCGGTGTTGAGGCACTCAGTGCATTCGATGACTTTTGCAATGAGCAACAATTGCGTATACCTGCCATTTCGAAAGAACTGCTGCAAAAGTGGGAGAAAAAGAGACCTCACGAAAACGAAACCACGCAATGTTTTCGGATTTCGTATGTGCGAATTCTTTGTAAGTATTTGCACAGCAATGGCTATGATGCTCCATGTGCATTCCACCCTGCGCCTCATGTAAATAGATGTTTCGTTCCCTACATTTTTACGAAAGACGAAATCGAGAGATTGTTTTCTGCGGTAGATTGTACCAAAGAATCTTCAGAATCTCCACTACGACATTTAGTTATGCCGGTTCTGTTTCGCCTGCTTTATACATGTGGGCTGCGCGTGTCAGAGGCTCTGCACCTTAAGGTTGCAGATGTTGATTTGGATGCTGGAGTTTTAGCCATATACGGTGCAAAAGGAGACAAAGAACGGCTGGTAGGAATTTCGGACTCAATGCTTGCATACATGAAATCCTACCGCAGTAATCCATTAGTGACAAATGCAAAAAGTATTTACTTTTTCCCTGCTCCTGATGGCGGATTCTATGATACAAGTACAATTTACGATATTTTTCGAAAATGCTTATTTGATGCCGGGATTCCACACCGAGGTCGAGGAAAAGGGCCTCGTCTCCATGATCTCAGGCATTCCTTTGCGGTCCACATTCTAAACAAATGGAGTTCCGAAGGAAAAGACATATATACCTGTTTGCCGATTCTCCGCACTGCTCTTGGGCATGACCGAATTACAACAACCGAAAAATACTTGAGGCTTGTCCCGGAAGCCTACATGGAAGTCACCGAACCATTCAATGACCGATTCCATACCATTACAGAGGTACTTTGCAATGAGGAATAGATGCAGCTACGCCGGTTTAGTCTCCGCATACTTTAGCGTGTATCTGGCAGGAACTAAAAATGTCAGTACAAATACAATTTACTCTTACCGGGACACCTTTGTTATTTTTCATGGCTACCTTGAAAAGTATTGTGGCTTTAAATTAGAGAAAATGCTTTTTAACGACCTTTCCCGCGAACTGATTCTTGAATTTCTACAATATCTTGAAACTGAACGCAAATACAGTATATCTTCTCGAAACCAACGACTTGCTGCGCTGAAGTCATTTGCAAAATATGTACAAATTGAATGCCCGGATGAAATGATTCTGTGTCAGCGCATTCTTTCAATTGACAGCAAAAAAGCAGCAAAGCCGACGGTTCAATATTTGAGTAACCAGCAAACCGATATTCTAATGGAACAGCCTGATATTTCCACGCCAAAAGGTCGCAGAGACTTGGCGATGATTCTTCTCCTTTACGATTCAGCTGCACGAGTGCAGGAACTTTGCGATTTAAGAATCTGCGATATCCGAATAGATTCACTACCGGTTGTACATTTATTAGGGAAGGGGCGAAAAAGTCGAGATGTTCCGCTTACCAAACCGTGTGCACAGGTATTGCGCCAATACATTTGTGAGAACCATCTTGATATACCAGAACGCCGCAATGACCAGCTGTTTACAAATCCGCAAGGGAAAAAGTTGACTCGCAGCGGTGTTTCTTACGTGCTAGCAAAATATATCCACAAAGCAAATACTGCGGTGGATTCATTTTTTCCGCAGATTACACCGCATTGTCTCCGGCATTCTAAAGCAATGCATCTTGTTGAGGCAGGCAAAAATCTCATTTATATTCGTGACTTTTTAGGGCACGAATCTATTGAGACAACACAGGTCTACGCAAAAGCTAATCCCGAAGCCCGGCGCAAGGCATTAGAAACAATGGACACGAGGATGAATACGCCTGCCATGCCGGATTGGAACGACGACCCTGACTTAAAGGCGTTTTTAAAGACCTTGTAGAAAATTATGCTGAGATTTCTGGTGAACAGTCTCGAAGTAACGTCTGTTCTAAAAGATTCTCAGCATAACTTTTTTCTGCGCATAACAAGCCTTATGTTGAGCTCAACATAAGGCTTGCAATATGCATTCTGTATTCTATCACGGTACAATCGAATGGCGCCTGTTCAATTCCACGCTCCATGCGGGTGAAGCCAAAGCAAACATCATTCTGGCTATGGCGATCTCGGCGCAGGGCATCAACCAAAAGTACACGCAGTTCCGGAAAACGCCTATCGGGGATAATCCGGCGTTCACCTTCCGCACCTTTCTGTTGCGGCTGGGGCTGATTGGTCCTGAGTACAAAAATGTTCGGATGCACCTGCTGAAAAATCTGCCCGGTGATAAGGCGTGGCGCCATGATAAGTCGCTATATCCCAGCAACCAATCAAGGCCTCGCACAGGCGAGGCCAGATAGGAGAAGAAATGTCGAAAAAAGAATATTTTGCCTACGGTTCCAATCTGAATTTTGAACAGATGGCTTACCGCTGCCCGGAGGCAACCGCCGTGGGTATCGCCAAGCTGGACGGCTATGAGCTGGCGTTCCGGCGCGGCTACCTGACGATTTTGCCCAAAGAGGGCGCAAGCGTCGAAGGGCTGATCTGGTCTGTTACTGACCACGACGAATCCCAGCTTGACTGTTATGAAGGCTACCCGACATTCTATGACAAGGAGACCATGACGGTTACGGATGCAGACGGCACGCCGCATGAAATCATGGTTTACACCATGAACGCACCGTACCGCGACCAGTTGCTCCCGGTCAGCAGCCGCTACAATGCGGTTGTTTTGCAGGGGTGTCTGGATGCCGGTATTTCTCCGCAGCAGTTCTATGATGCTGACGAAAAATACAGAAAAGCCTACAAGGCAAGAGCCGCGCCGGTCCCTAAGAAACACGTTCCCGAACGCTAACCAAGCCCGCTGCACCCCGCAGCGGGCTTTTTCTTTTGCAACAAAAGGAGAACCAGTATGAAGAACAAACACAGAATAAAGCAGGGCTTGTCGCTGCTGCTGGCGGGAGGGATTGCGCTCACAAATTTGGGCGCAGCGCTGCCAGCCTTTGCAGAGGATGCCCCTGCCACGCCGGAGACAGCTTCAGCGGCCACACCGGAAACCGCTGAAGCCAATGTCCCGACACCGAATCTTTCACAGATCACTGAAAATCTGTACGACGATCTGCCGGACGCGCCTACCGGCAGTTATCTTGGCAGCATGGGTCTGCCCGTGGCAACCGGCGAGACAAAAATCGGTATCTCCGCGTGGGCTTCTGACCTGTATGACGGCGTAGATGCCCATATGGATGCCGATGCGCTGAACGCAGATGAGAACACGGTCACAATCGGCAAAACTCCCGGTACAGACTATGCCATTGTTCCACTGCTGGCGCAGGTCGAATACCCGGCAGACGGTGCGGTATCCGAAATCATACTGCCGGACGGTGTAGAGCTTTTAAGTTACCGCTCCACCGATTATGAGCCTATCCCGGCAGACGAGCAGGAGCAGGCTGAAATCCTGCACCAGACATACTCGGAGCAATCGGCGGCAGCCACCGGCCTGTATGTAAAAGCCTCTGCCGATTTTACGGCGCAGCTGGTTTATACGGATTCGGACGGCAGTTCGCAGTCAAAATCTATCCATGTACAGATCAGCGAGGATGCTGCACCCACACAGATGTATGCCGACACCGGTGATGACGGCATTGCTGCCTATGCTGCAGGGCCGACTCCGCCGTATGCCACCGGCAAAATCACCAGCATAGCCAAAGAGGGCGGCACATGGCTCATTTGGTTCAACGGTCAGGAAGCCTACTGCTGCAGCCACGGCCTGAACGGCCAGCCCAAGGGGTGCCCCACCTACAGCTTCTCTCATGTGTCCCGCCTTGAACCCGGCCAGTATACCCCCGGCAACCACTATGCAAACCAGGTCAACATCTGGGGCGGTCTTGGCCAGCTGAGTCTGGATATGCTGGATGGCCGTCCTGTTGTGGCAAGCCTTGAAGATGATCCTGAAGGCTGTGAAGAACAGCCGGACATCCTTGGCAGCCTTTACGATGAAACCCAGCAGTGGATCATGGAAAACTATCCTGACAGCTACGCAGCGCAGACCTATATTGCTGCTGCAGAAGAACTGGTAAACGGTACAGATGCACAGTCAGGGGAAAACGGCTACTACACCTACATCTATAACCCGCCCGCAGGGTATGCGTGGCAGGTTGTGGCGCTGGTCGGTGAGGAAATCGCAGGCGGCACTGAGATCCCGGATGTGCCGAGTGTTCCGGAACCGAAGTACTATTCCGCTGCATGGACAGCTCCCGCCCAGACTGCCGGCGGCAGCTTTGATCTGACATTCACTGTCAACACCGACAAGGTTCAGCTGAACACGCTGGAAAAGGTGGACGGCGCGGTCATTACCGTTACGCCCAGCCAGACCGGCGGCAGCGTGGACGGCGGCAGCTGGCAGATGACCCCTGCCGGGGCACAAACAATTACCACAAGCGGTCACATACAGGATGATAGTTTTCACCTCAACGGCGGCGATGGTTCTGCCACATGGACGGTTCACTATGAGGTGTCCAAGACCAGCACCAGTACGCTTTCCGGGCAGGAAGGACCGTTCGCCAGCCAAGCAGAAGCAGACGCCGCAGCAGAAGCTGCCAAGAATGCGGCCATCGGGCAGCTGCAGAACGAAGCGCAGGGCATGGTGGATGCCGCTATTGCCTCGGCGCGGGCGCAGCTTGCGAATGTCACCTTTGCATACGATGAAATCACCATCCCGCATGGCTTTGATTCCACGCCCGGTGCGCTGGGCAGCCACCAGACTATTACCGTTCCGGCTAATAGTTCCAATGACTATAAAATGCAGAACGATGAATGGTCGGTAAAGGTCAGCATCGACAAAATCGACAGCGAAACCAAGCAGCGCATCAAGGGCGATGCCGAGTTTAAGATTTTTGCGTGGGACACCGTTCGGCAGTGCTATATCCCCAATGGTGGGTATAACCAATACAAGGTTAAACGCCAGAGCGACGGCACTTACAAGGTTATAAACCACAGCAATTATGCCAATGGTTCTGACAATATCTATTACACCCAGCGCAACGAGGGCAAGTTTGTCATCGTGGAGAGCCGCGCACCCAGTGGATACTATGGTGACTGGTCGGATGTAAACGCTCCCGGCACAGCTGGTTCCGTGCTGGGCAAGCGGGCGTATGCCTTTGAAATTGCCAAATCATTGGACGCCCAGACGATTTGGCTGGGAAACGCCGATTATAACGCCGACATTACTACGGCCAACAGTGGCGGCACGCTCATCGACACCGGTGAGGGTGTGGTCACCATCACCTTTGGTAGCCGCAACGCAGATAAGACCTACGCCACAGACCCCACGGGCATTGCCAATAACGAAGATTCCCACACCATGCACGCCAATGCCGACAAGATGCAGAATGACCGCGTTCTCGGCAATATTCTGCTGACAAAAGTGGACTTGGACGCCGCGCGGTATCTGGCTGCGGGCAGCAACGGCGATACCACGCTTGAGGGGGCGGTGTACGATCTGTACGCCGCTGACACCATTGAACACCCGGACGGTGTTTCGGGTGTCGTAGATTATTCAAAAACCACCGATGCCAACGGACAACCTATCTGGCACACCACTGTCCTCACCAATGGCGGCTGGGATACGGATTATTTACCTATTTTGCAGAAAGACCGGCTGGTAGCCTCTGCCAAAATCACAGACGGCAAGCTGGCTTTTGCCAACCTGTATATGGGCAGATATTACCTTGTGGAACGCGCCACAGGGCTGGTGCTGCCCATTGACGGAAACGGCAAGTTGTATGTTACCGGGAAGTATCCGCTTTTGAACAAAAAGCTCGAACGCACAGGCAAGTACAGCAGCCTTGCCACCAAGGGCGGCGAGTACACCGACTATATCTACAAAAACCAGTATTCCGCCGTAGCCGAGAGCCGCAAGCTGAACGGCAGCAAGGCGTGGGATGGCTACTATCTGTCTTATGCCAAGGGCTACCTCTGCGATGAGGTCAACCACTACAAAACGCTGACCTACGCCGATGAATCCACCTACCACATCCATGCCGGGCAGGAAAGCCAAGACGAAGTCCTCAAATCTGGTTTTAGTTTGCAGAAGTTGGTTTCGACCACAGGCCAGCCCTCCCCGGCACTGAAGCTGGAGGGTGCGGGCTTTACCGTTTACCGCATTTCCAAGTTAAGCAAGGCGGCGCATTTCAAGCAGAACCCGGATGGCAGCTACAATGCACAAAGCATTTTGGACGCCTACCGCAAGGATAACTACGATAATTTGACGCTCAAGTACGATTTCACCGCCGAAGCTCAGGCCATTGCCAATATGTTCGAGAGCAGCACCGATACGGTCAACGCCTATAACGCGACCTTGACCGCAGACGGCGACTACGCCAACGGCAGGGGCAACGGCTGGATGCCTACGGATCAGCCCGCCGAGTATAGGCTGGGAGAAATGTTCACGAACGATGAGGGCATCTTCCGCGTTGAGGGGCTGCCGTATGGGCAATACCTTATTGTCGAAACTACTATTCCGAAAGACGTATTCCAGTGTGATCCGTTCATCGTGACAGTGGACGCCAACAGCCCGCAGAGTCGATTCACGGTTCCGGCGGGCTGTGTCATTACAGCCACCAATAACTATATGACCTACAACGTGCTGGATGAGGAATTGGAGGGCTATTTGCAGCTCATCAAGACCGACACCGAAACCGGTGGGGCGGTCAAAATTGCAAACGCAGCCTTTGCGCTGTATCGGCTGGACGAAAAAGACCGCAAGACCCGCATTTCCATGATCGACCCCGCCAGCGGCAGCGCCACCAAGAAAACGGATGTGTTCTACACCGATGCAGACGGCCTTATGAAAACACCCGAAAAACTGCCGCTGGGCAGATACCTGATTGAGGAACTGCAAGGTCCGGAAGGCTATTTCAATGATTCCGCCTACTCGGTGGAGTTTGAAATCAAGTCCGACCGCGTCTGGCAGGTCGTGGGCAATGCCACCAACGACATGGATGAGTACATCGTCACGGAGAAATACTGCAACCACGAAACGCTCGGTCAGCTTACCATCCGAAAACAGGGCAATGTCTTGACCGACTACCAAGATGGACAGTTCATCTACACGCAGGACAACCTTGCAGGCGCGGTGTACGAAATTCACGCTGCAGCCGACATTGCCACACCAGACCGCCAAGGCACTTACTGGTACAAAGACGGTGACCTCGTTGCCACCGTTACTACTGGCGCGGAGGGGCAGGTGGATGAAGTGAAATTCAGTCCCACCCGCACGCAGGCAACCTACGATTTCCTCACGGTCAGCCATGATGGCACCAAAGGCGAAGTGACTGTGACCCTGCCGCTGGGTAAGTACACCATTACCGAGGTTCAAGCGCCGTATGGTTTTGTGCTGACCCAGCAGAGCTACACCGTGGAATTCGGCTGGGACAACCAGAAAAATGACATTGTGCTGGCAAAAACCATTGTCAGCCACGAGCAGGACGGTGACAAGGAATGTTCGTACAGCATTGTGAATGTCAAGGACGCCTCGGATGCCCACAAGATTGGACAGATTCTCGTGTTTGAAAATGCCCGCGTGCTGCCTGTTCCCGAAAAGCCCGGCGATAAAGTCAGCAAAATCGGTGTAGGCATTTACAAGCAAGATCGCGAGGCTCTGACCTATCTGCCCGGCGCGGTGTATGAACTCTACACCGTGGATGACATTTATTCCGCAGACGGTACAAAGCTGCTGGACGCCGGTGCAAAGCTGGCAGAAAGCAGCCCCACCAACGAAAGCGGCTTTACTTGGTTTGATGTGGACGTGCCGATCCGCGGCGAATATTACATTGACCCTGCAGGTCCGCGAAGCACCAGCTACGAGAACAGCGGCAGATACCGCATTGTGGAAATCACCGCCCCTGCGGGTTACCTGCTGGACAGCACCCCTATGGAAGTTTCCTTCACCTATGAAGGTCAGCAAATCGCGTGGCAGGTCGTGGACGGAACAAACACCAACCTGCGCACCACGGTGGACATTTCCAAGCGGGATATCACCAACGGCAAGGAACTGCCCGGTGCAAAGCTGGAAATCCGTGATACTGACGGCAATCTGGTAGAGGGCTGGACTTCCACAAAAACGCCGCACACCGTGCGAGGTCTGGAGCTGGAAAAAGCGTACACCCTGACGGAAAAACGCGCCCCGGATGGTTACGCCGAAGCCGAAAGCATCGTGTTCAAGCTGGTGCAGGAAGGTACAGAGCAGGTCAATGAGGTGTATGTAAAAGCGGACGATGACTGGTCGAAAATGAATGGTTCAACCATTGTCATGCAGGACGCGCCGGTACTGGATATCGACAAGACCGACATTGCTGGTAATCTGCTGCCGGGCGCTACGCTGACGATCCGCGATGCAGACAGCGAAGTTATTGACACTTGGGTGACAGATTACAAAACCCATCGTGTTCCCATTTCAAATGATTTCCTCAAGCTGTCAGGCGAAGCCAAGGAGTACATCTACACCCTGACCGAGGATGCCGCCCCGGCCGGCTTTGAAATTGCCGAATCGGTGCAGTTCAAGGTACAGCAGGCAGACAAAAATGTTTGCCTGTTCGTCCGCGAAAATGCGGATGCCGAATGGGTGCGCGCCGACAAACGGCTAATTCAGATGATCGATGAAGCCACACCCCGAGAGGACACGCCAACGCCAACCCCTGCTCCCACACCGCAGCCGACGCCCGCTGCAACCCCGGCGCCCACTCCTGTTCCCACGCCGGTTATTACGCCGCGCAAGATGCAGACCCTCCCGCAGACAGGAGATGGTTTCCCGCTGCTGGCTATTGTGGTCGTGTCCCTTGCATCTGCGACAGGGATCGTGCTGCTGACCGTTAAGCAGAAAAATGCGCTGAAAGAAACTTCTGATGAGGAGGACGCCGATGAAAGTGCTGATCGTTGAACCCGGAAAATACCCCCGCGAAGCCGACATTGAGCACACCCTTGAAGCCGAGCAGGCAGTTGTCGGCGGCACCATCGAGGCAGTGTACCCTTGGCGGGATAGCGCCTGTATCGTCTGTAATGAGTAGTTCCTACAAATGAGTAGTAATTGAGCAAAATGCCCAGAATCCCGGGCGTTTAAGCATAATTTACTACACATAATCAGAAAGTTTTCTTTCCAAATTGTGTTAACCATTGCAATAAATCTTCATCCTCCTCCCAAGGCATTGTGGTATTGGGTGTGTAATTCGGCACTTTCTCCTCAAATACTTTTCGCTTCATCTCTGCATCGATGCGAGCGTAAACCTCTGTTGTAGAGATGTCTGCATGCCCAAGAAAATCTCGAATATATATCATGTTAACACCAGCTCGCAGCAAGTGCATGGCTTTGGTGTGGCGTAATACATGAGGAGATATATTCTGTGGTTCAAGTACCGGAGATGCCTTTGCCGCATACTTCTTCAGAATATAGGTGACTCCATAGCGAGATAAAGCCTGCTTTTTTGCATTATAAAATAGCGGAATCATCTGAGACTGAGAATCGGAATGAAAGCTGCGGATATATCTGTCCAACAGTTTGCAGGTATCCTTCATCAGGGGAACCTGACGAACTTTTCGTCCTTTTCCAGTTAGAATAACCATTGGGGGGTGTGTTAGACGGACATCTTTCAGCCTAAGATCCACCAATTCCTGTACCCGTGCGCCAGAGTCATACAGTAGTGCAAGAAGTGTCAAATCTCGGAGCCCTTGTCGGGTAGATGCATCTGGTTGGGACAGAAGAAGTGACAGATCATCCTCCGTCAAAAACGGTATCAATGCCTTTTCGTACTTTTTGGGTCGCAGATTAATAATGTCAACGCAGTTTTCTATGTTTTCCGGAAACTTGTACTGTACAAAATGAGCAAAGGCCTTTATGGCGGCAAGTCGCTGGTTTCTTGTTGTAACCGCAATATGGCGGGATGTTTCTAACCAATCCAGAAATTCAGAAACAAGTTCCATATTCAGATAGCGCAATTCTATATAATTTGCGGAGATGCCTTTCTTTTCTTGAAAAAATAGAAGGAGTTGCTTGAAAGTATCTCTGTATGAATTGGTGGTATTGGGACTCACCCCGCATGTAGTAGGCAGATAGATTGAGAAATACTCGGTCAGTGCTTTGGTAAAGTCAGTTTTCCTCATCCGTCTCACCTCCAACCGGAATAATGCCGACAAATGCTCTGTCAAGTTTTTGGGAAAGTTCCGGGAACGAAGCAACCGTCAGGTGAATATACCAACAGGTTTCACGGTAACTCTTATGTCCCAAATACGCGGCAAGGCGAGGAACGATTACCATGGGATCATACCCATCAGAAAGTTGTTTTTCCAGTGTATGAACTGCGAATGTATGCCGAAAATCATGCACACGAGGGCCATTGCCGGTGTGAGGAATATTGCATGCGAATAGCAGCTCGCGAAAATTATCATAGATTGTTTTAATAGAATAATGGCCACAAGCAGATGGAAAGAACCATTCTCTTTCATCTGGTAACTGAGCAGAGTAGCTTCGGAGATACTCTATTACGCTATTGTGGACAGGGACAAGTCTATCCTTACCTCCTTTCCCGTTGTGTACAGTAATAATGCCTGTATCCAAATCGACATCCTTCACTCTTAGCCGGAGCACCTCACCTATACGAAAACCACAGCAATATAAAAGCCGGATAACAGCAGGTATGACCAGATGCCTTGTTGGCGCATTATTCCTGACCGGCAGATTATCTGCTGCATATAATAATCGCCGTATTTCTTCAACAGTAAATATATGCGGGGTAAAAGTCGAACTGTTCTTTAGTTTGCTGGTATCCGGGACATAGGAGATTCCGTCCTGCGTGTATGCAAATTTTGCAAAAGCGCGTATCGCATTATGTCTGACTATTTTCGAACGGTTTGAAAGATATGGCTTTAATAAATCCCATGCGTCAATAAGCTCTTTTGTCACCACGGGGGCATCCGAGAGTTCCTTTGAAAGGCAGTCCAGTTCCTGCATATAATAGCCGCAATGCACGGAGGTATATCCCTCATTTTGTCGAGATTCTAGATATTTCCATATTATTGGCGCAAGCTGGCTTGTGAAAGTAAATTGTTTCATAGTAATCCCTCCAAACTCAGCGAACATAACCGCATATGTTCAATATCGACCCGCAAGTAGGTTTCTGTTACACTGATGTTACTGTGACCGAGGATTTGGGACACATCCTGCACCGGAGTGCCTTTTCTCAGCATATTTGTGGCAAACGAATGGCGGATAGTGTGTACGCCTGTGTGCCTCTTTGTTGGGATAGCAATCCCTGCTCTGCGTAAATACTTATGAAATTCCGGATTGAAATTGTTATGCTCACCCAATGGCTGAAACGGTGCGTTATGGCTCAGAAAGATAAAAGCCGAGGAGGACTGTGGGCGGCCATCTTGCAAATAAGAAATAATCGCCATACCTAGCTCTTTGCTGAGTGGCAGACTCAAGGCGTTCCCTGTCTTCTGCTGAGAAAGTGAAATGCAGTTTTCCTTCCAGTTAATATTTGAAAATTTGAGTCCCAAAACGTCGCTTATCCTTAACCCTGTTCTTGCAAGAAGCAGAAAAATCGCGTAATTCCGCCTTCCAACTGGATTGGCAGTATCGATGACTGCAAGAATCTTGTCGATTTCTTCAGGACTCCATACCTGTGGAATCTGGGGTGCAGTGCGTTTGAAGTTTGGGAGTTGAAGGGAATAATCCAAATCCGTATATTTGTGGTCATAAAGCCAGTGCAGGTAAGCACCAACTTGTCGGCATCTTGCTCTACGAACATTCATGCATATTTCTGAAGCATTGCTCATAGCCGTGGAAAAACAGTTGATAGTCTCCGCATTTATGCTTTTGATGTTCTGTGTGTTTGATGAATGAACAGCAAGCAAGAAAAGCCTCAATGCTGCTATTGTGTTGTCCATCCACGATCTCGAAAAATTCTGCATTTTGCAATAACTCAAGTAGTCGGAAAAAAACTTATCGAAACAATCGTCATCAATAGAAGCAACGCCATAAACTTTACGGCGGCACACTGTTCCCGTGCGAAAAATCTCGTCCAATGCATTCATGTGACGCCGTGCATGGCGCATTCGACCGTCAAGAGTCTGATCTATAGCGTGGACATCGACTCCGAAGTATTGAAGCAAAAACTGCTCTGCAGTTTCACGGCTATAAGCGGGAGAGGCTGAATACGAAAGAAATCTGTTCCATGTAGCTCTATAAAACCCAAGAGTACTTTTCTTGTAACCCTGACCGAGTAGCCATTGCTCGGTCTTTTCCATCAATTCCTTGACTGGTATTGTTGCTTCAGACATTATAAAACCTCCTGATGTTATTTGCAGAGCATTGTGTCTCTACATTATGTAGAGTATCACAAAAAGCTACCGGCTAAAATACAAATGAAATCAGGAGGTACGAAAGGAGATGTCAATTATGCTACACATAACATATAACTACGCATTACAGACGTTATGTGGTGCACCACATAACGTTTGTAATGACAACGGCATTGCAGAAAACCTGCCGCTGAACCGTACGCTGGGCGACTACGACATCATCCATGGCACGTTTTTCGTCTGCGGGCTGACCAGCAACGATTTTACTGACCTTACCCCGCAGCAGATGAAGCGCTACGAGGAACTGTACCACGACCCGCAGCTGTTTTTCCTGCTGGGCAAGACCCTGTGCGTGGAACACACCACGCCTGAAGAATACTCCCGTGTTATGACCCCGCCGTCGAACACAAAAGAATCCCCGGAGCGCTGATATGAATACTACCGTCCTAGCCCGCAGCCCGCCTGCGGGCTTTTTCCTTTGTCCGAAACTATCCAATAAGCAAGGAGAAGAACTAATGAACGACATTTTTGAAAACACCGAAACCATGAAAGAAAACGAGCATCCCCGTTTTTACACCGCAGAATCCGTTATGCGCGGGCATCCCGACAAGCTGTGCGACCTCATTGCCGACAACGTGCTGGACGCCTGTCTGCAGCATGATCCCGCCAGCCGCGTGGCCTGTGAGGTCATGGCAACCCACGGTCACATTATTGTGGCGGGCGAAATCACGACCTCGGCAAAGCCGGATGTGTTCAACATCGTCCGCGACACCCTGCGGGATGTCGGCTATGACCCGAAAGACTACCATATTGACTGCTACATCCACGACCAGAGTCCCGACATTGCGGGCGCTGTCGAGCCGGAAT
>OLZW01000586.1_pt1 | contig 29949 bp, 36 predicted proteins | sample 1674281 | NCBI WGS metagenome assembly OLZW01 (sample SAMEA103958157, study PRJEB25191) | human gut metagenome | biome: human-associated habitat [ENVO:00009003]; feature: intestine environment [ENVO:2100002]; material: feces | place: Germany | collected 2013/2015
AGCTCTTGATATGGATGTTTCTAAATTCTATCATGGTGACTATTACCTTGAAGAACTGAAAACTATTGAAGGCAAATGATTGGTGGCAAGGAAAAATGCCAATTTAAGGGATGATATGACGTGGAGAAAAATGCTGTTATAATTTCACTCGAAAAGATGAAAGTGAATGTTAGTACAGACAAAGAAAAAGGAGCCTGCTGAATGAAGCAGACTCCGTGATAAGAAATTACACAGTGGGATTGACGGGAGAAACAGTAAGCGTTAATCCGAGGTGCTGGAAAATATTCAAGAGGGTTCCGAGATTAGGCGTTGTTTTGCAGGACTCGATTCTTGCAACAGAGGATTGCGGCAGACCGCACATGGCAGCAAGTTCGCGTTGGCTTAGACCAAGAGCATTCCGCTGCTCAACCATGGCAGTGACAATTGCAGCCACTTCCTCTGTTTCTTTGATGTCCTTTGCTGTTTCAGGGTCTACAGTACGAACGTATTCTTTGTAATCATTCCATGTTTTCATAATTTAGCAGTCTCCTTTCTGCGAAGATAGTCGTTGCGCTCTGCTTTTGCTTTCTCAATTTCGCGCTTAGGCGTTTTTTGAGATTTCTTTCGAAACTGATGAAGTAGTACATAAGTATCGTTTTGATAGAAAAAGTAGAATACACGATTGTTTCCAGGCCGAAGCTCCCAAATGCCATCGTCAAGATGCTTCGTAATCTCTGCATTCATGTGGGTTCCATTTTGCTGAAGTAGCTCAATGTAGAGGCTTGCCTGTTTGTGCTGTATCCGTGCATCTTTATTGGTAGGAGCCTTGAGGCGTAATGCTTCAAGAAAATCCCAGATAGGACACTTTCCATCTTCTGTTTCGTAAAATTCAATCCCATACATTAGAATATTGTCTCCAAAGTGGCAATGTGACTTTCTATTTATATGATAGCACAAATGCTATCACACGTCAAGAAGGAGAGAAAAGCTCAAATCGAAAAATAACAAGAGAAGCCTTTCTGAGTTTGAAACCGTATCGGTTTCGGCTCGGAAAGGCTTATTTTATTTTTTTTTTGCAAAAAATTTTGTTCCTTACTTGACAACCGCATAGGGTCAACCAAGAAAACCTACGATAACTAAAGGGTTTTGACGGCTTGAGTTGTCCTTCAAATGTTTTATTTGTTGAAAAACTGCAAGAAGCGGAAAATCCTGGGGGTTATATGTAGGAGGCTTTTGGAAGCTCTGTTTTGACCCACAAAAGGAGCAGCAAATAAAGATTGCAGGAGAGTTCAAGCCTACGGTGGATTGCCTTTGTGCGATCCGCCGTGGGTTTGTTGCTGTTTATATAGAAAAAGTGAGGAGTGCAGAATGTACATGAATGACGGAAATAAAACGAAAATCAATCTGAGAAACAAGAGTGTTTTTATCACGGGTGTAGCTGGTTTTATCGGTTCTAACCTTGCAAAGAGACTGCTCTCCACGGTGGAGGGTGTCAAGGTTGTGGGTCTGGACAACATGAACCACTATTATGATGTGCGCCTGAAGGAAGCACGTTTGAACGAATTGGAGCAGTTTGACAATTTCAGCTTCGTAAAAGGTAATCTGGCAGACAAGGCTGTGATCGAATCTATCTTTGAGCAGTATAAGCCGGAAATCGTAGTGAACCTCGGTGCGCAGGCGGGTGTCCGCTATTCCATTACGAACCCTGATGCCTATGTGGAAGCAAACTTGATTGGCTTCTATAACATTCTGGAAGCCTGCCGCCATTCTTACGATGAAGGGCATACTCCGGTGGAACATTTGGTTTATGCGTCGAGTTCTTCCGTATACGGCAGCAATAAAAAAGTGCCGTACAGTACGGATGACAAGGTGGATAACCCGGTATCGCTGTATGCAGCGACCAAGAAGTCCAATGAACTGATGGCACATGCCTATTCTAAACTGTACAACATTCCTTCCACGGGTCTGCGCTTCTTCACAGTATACGGCCCTGCTGGTCGCCCGGATATGGCGTACTTCGGCTTTACTAACAAGCTGCTGAAAGGCGAAACGATTCAGATTTTCAACTACGGTAACTGCAAGCGTGACTTTACTTATGTGGATGATATTGTCGAGGGCGTTGTCCGTGTGATGCAGGGTGCGCCGGAACGTAAAAATGGTGAAGATGGTCTGCCCGTTCCTCCGTATGCAGTTTATAACATCGGCAACCAGAACCCGGAAAATCTGCTGGACTTTTTACAGATTTTGCAAGAAGAACTGATTCGTGCTGGTGTTCTGCCGGAAGATTATGATTTTGAAGCACACAAAAAATTGGTTCCGATGCAGCCTGGTGATGTACCTGTGACCTATGCAGATACCAGTGCGCTGGAGCGTGACTTCGGATATAAGCCCTCTACCAGTTTGCGCGAGGGGTTGCGGAAGTTCGCTGAGTGGTACGCAAAGTTCTACAAATAATGAAGAATAGGAAAATAAACCGATGAAGTGTGTTGAGGTTTACAAGGAATTATATCATCAGGAACCGTTTGATGTGGCGTTCTGCCCGTACCGCATCAGTCCGCTGGGTGCGCATATCGACCATCAGTACGGAAAAATCAATGGTTTGGCAATCGACAAGGGAATCCACATGGCCTACCACCCGAAACAGAATGGTGTGGTGGAGTTGCAGTCGCTGAACTTCCCGAAGCGTGCCCAGTTCTTTGTAAATGCGGTGCCGGAGGAAAAGCAGGGTGACTGGGCTGATCATCTGCGTGGTGCTGCAAAGATGCTGGGAGAAAAGTACCGCCTGAAAGTTGGTCTGTCGGGCATCATCGAGGGTAGTCTGCCGATTGGCGGTTTGTCCTCGTCGGCTTCGGTCATTATTTGCTTTTTGTCTGCACTGTGCAAAGTGAATGGTATCCATCTAGAGCCGATGGAGATGATTCTCACGGCGAAGGCCGCAGAAAACCAGTATGTTGGTGTTGCTTGCGGCAAGCTCGACCAGAGCTGCGAAGTTCTTTCTAAGAAAAACCATCTACTGTACCTCGATACGAAAGATGACAGCTATGAACTGATCCCTACCAGTGAGAAAATGAAGCCTTATAAGGTGGCAATCTTCTTCTCCGGCTTGGAGCGTTCTTTGAAAAACTCTAAGTACAATCTGCGGCAGGACGAGTGCAAGGCAGCGGCCTATGCACTAATGGGCTATGCAGGGATGGACTATGACACCTTTGCAAATACCCGGCTGCGCGATGTGCCGTATGAGGTGTTTGAAGCCTATAAAGACCGTCTGCCAGAATTGTGGCGTAGACGCGCAGAACACTATTACAGCGAGTTTGCTCGTGCCGAAAAGGGTGCAGAACTGTGGCGTAAAGGTGATTTGGAAGGCTACGGTCAGCTGGTTTTCGAGAGTGGCAAATCTTCCATTTATAATTACGAGTGTGGCTGCGATGAATTGAAAAAACTGTATGAAATTATGGCTGACACTGATGGTATCTACGGTGGCCGCTTCTCCGGTGCGGGATTCAAAGGCTGCTGCATGGCGCTGATTGACCCAGACAAGGCCGAAGATATTGAAGCAAAGGTCACAGCAGAGTATCTGAAAGCGTTCCCGGCATTGGAAGGTAAGTACAGTTTCCATCTGTGCGAGAGTGCCGATGGTGTGGAACTGTAAGGAGAATACATAGATGAAATGTTTGATTTTAGCAGCGGGCTACGCTACACGGCTTTATCCGCTGACGGAGAATTTTCCGAAGCCGCTCCTGAAAGTGGGAGAAAAGTCCATCCTCGATTGGCTGGTGGATGATTTAGTGGATACCACCGATATTGACGAATTTGTGGTAATTTCCAACCACAAGTTCGCGCAGCATTTTGAGGATTGGAAAAGCAATAAGCAAAAGACGCGGCCTTATGAGATTACTGTAATCGACGATGGCACAAGCACCAATGAAACTCGTCTGGGAGCAGTCAAAGATATTCAGCTGGCGGTGGAAAAGCTGAATTTAGCTGATGATTTGCTGGTTATGGCTGGCGACAATGTGCTGGATTTCAGTCTTTCCAAGTTCGTGGAGTTCGCAAAGGAAAAGGATACTTCCTGTGTGATGTGCCATGTGGAAAATGAACTGAAAAAGCAGCAGAAAACGGCGATTATCACGTTGGATGGCAATGACCTGATTACCAGCTATGAGGAAAAGCCGAAAGAGCCGAAAGGAAATCTGGCTGTGCCGCCGTTCTATTGCTACCGTGTCTGTGATGTAAAGCGGATTCAGGAAGCACTGGACAATGGCTGCGGTTATGACGCACCAGGTAGCTTTGCCGCATGGCTGAGCAAACAGACCCCAATGCACGCTTACGTTATGCCGGGCAAACGGTATGACATTGGCGATATTAACAGCTATGAGTATGTGAAGAGTGTGTTCTCAAGATAAGTATACAAGGGAGAAAGTAATAATGAAGGAGTTTAAAGATTTGAAAATTGCCGTGGCCGGTACGGGATATGTTGGGCTTTCGCTGGCAGTGTTGCTGGCACAGCACCATCAGGTAACGGCTTTGGATATCGTTCCTGAGAAGGTGGAGATGATCAATAACAAGAAATCTCCGATTCGGGACGAATACATTGAGAAGTATCTGGCAGAAAAGGAGCTGGATCTGACTGCAACTCTGGATGCCAAGGAAGCGTATTCTGATGCTGATTTTGTTGTCATTGCAGCTCCTACCAACTATGACAGCAAGAAAAATTTCTTTGATACCTCTGCAGTTGAAGCGGTTATCAAACTGGTAATTGAGTATAACCCGGAAGCAATTATGGTGATAAAGTCCACGATTCCTGTTGGCTTCACAGCAAGTGTCCGCGAAAAATATCACTGCGACAATATTATCTTCAGCCCGGAATTTCTGCGTGAGAGCAAGGCTCTGTATGATAACCTTTACCCTTCCCGTATCATCGTTGGTACGGATGTAGAAAACGCTCGGCTGGTAAAAGCTGCACATACTTTTGCTGAATTGCTTCAGGAAGGTGCAATCAAGGAAAACATTGACACTCTGTTCATGGGTTTTACCGAAGCAGAAGCGGTTAAGTTGTTTGCTAATACTTATCTGGCTCTGCGTGTTAGCTACTTCAATGAACTGGATACCTATGCAGAGATGAAGGGGCTGAATACTCAGCAGATTATCAACGGCGTCTGCCTTGATCCGCGTATCGGTACTCATTACAACAATCCCAGCTTCGGCTACGGCGGGTACTGCCTGCCCAAGGACACTAAACAGCTGCTTGCAAATTATGCCGATGTACCGGAAAATTTAATTGAAGCAATCGTGGAATCGAACCGTACTCGCAAGGACTTTATTGCGGATCGTGTGCTTGAAATTGCTGGTGCTTATGAAGCAAATGACAGCTGGGATGAGAGCAAAGAAAAAGAAGTTGTAGTTGGCGTTTACCGCCTGACGATGAAGAGTAACAGTGATAATTTCCGTCAGAGTTCCATTCAGGGCGTTATGAAGCGCATCAAGGCTAAAGGTGCAACGGTCATCATTTATGAGCCGACGCTAAAAAATGGGGACACGTTCTTTGGTAGCCGTGTTGTTAACGACTTGGAAGAGTTTAAGAAACAGAGCCAGGCAATCATTGCAAACCGTTATGACAAGTGTTTGGACGATGTGAAGGATAAGGTTTATACACGCGATATTTTCCAGAGAGATTAAAAGAGGTGCAAAATGAAAGTAGTTATTCTTGCCGGTGGTTTTGGAACCCGAATTTCCGAAGAATCAGCATTGAAACCCAAGCCTATGATTGAAATTGGAGGTATGCCGATTCTGTGGCATATCATGAAAACTTATGCCGCGTATGGTTATAACGAATTTGTTGTTTGTGCTGGGTATAAGCAGCATGTGATTAAGGAGTGGTTTGCTGACTACTTCCTGCATACTTCTGATATCACCTTTGATTACACAAATGGTAACAACGAAATGATTGTCCACAATAAACATGCTGAGCCTTGGAAGGTCACGGTGGTGGATACTGGTCTGAATACCCAGACCGGTGGGCGAGTGAAGCGAGTTAGGGACTATATTGGAAATGAGCCTTTTATGCTCACCTATGGGGATGCAGTGGGTGACGTTAATATTACGGAGTTGGTCAATTTCCATAAGGCTCATGGTAAGATCGGCACGATGTCTATGTACAACTTCGGACAAAACAAGGGCGTTGTGGAAGTCGGAGCCAACGGTGTGATTGATGCATTCCGGGAGAAATCCGACATGGCTGGGGATCTTATTAATATTGGCTTTATGGTCTTTCAGCCGGAATTGTTTGATTTGATTGAGGGTGACTCTACCGTATTTGAAAAAGGTCCGCTGACCAAACTGGTTGAGCAGAAAGAATTGGTAGGATATATCCACAAAGGTTTCTGGCAGTGTATGGATACGTTGCGGGAAAAACAGAAACTGGAACAACTCTGGGAAGCAGGTAATGCACCTTGGAAAGTGTGGGAGGAATAATGGATACGTTTGATTTGAGTTTTTATAAAGGAAAAAAAGTTTTTGTTACCGGACATACCGGCTTCAAGGGGTCTTGGCTGTGCAAGATTCTTGCAAATGCTGGGGCAGTTGTCACGGGTTATTCATTGAATCCTCCCACCAGCCCTTCTCTGTTTGAAATTGCGAATATCGAACAGGATATTCACTCTGTTATCGGTGATATTCGAGATTATAAAACGCTGAAGGCAGCGTTTGACGAAGCACAACCGGAAATCGTGTTGCACTTGGCAGCACAGCCCATCGTTCGTGATAGCTATAAAGATCCTGCCTATACATATGAAACGAATGTAATGGGCACAGTGAATATTCTGGAATGTGTGCGCAATAACAGCTGCATGAAATCTTTTCTGAATGTGACAACTGACAAGGTTTATCTGAACAAAGAATGGGCTTGGGGTTATCGGGAGAATGAAGAGCTTGATGGTTATGATCCGTACTCCAATTCCAAATCTTGTTCTGAACTCGTCACACACTCTTATAAAAATAGCTTCTTTAACGATAATCATGTCGCTATTTCTACTGCTCGTGCAGGCAATGTGATCGGTGGTGGCGATTTTGCGAATGATCGCATTATTCCAGATTGCATCCGTGCTGCAATCAAGCAGGAAGACATTGTAGTAAGAAATCCGTTCTCGACCCGTCCGTATCAGCACGTTCTGGAGCCGCTGTATGCCTATCTGATGATTGCTGCAATGCAGTATCAGGATGCAAAATATGCAGGCTATTATAATGTGGGTCCTGACGATGTTGATTGCTTCCAGACGGGGGCACTGGTTGACCTGTTTGTGAGCAAATGGGGCGATGGCATGAAATGGGTCAATCGGTATGACGGTGGCCCCCATGAAGCAAACTTCTTGAAACTGGATTGTTCCAAGTTAAAGACCACTTTTGGCTGGAAGCCCCATTGGAACCTCGATACGGCGATTGAGATGGTCGTAGAATGGAGTAAGTGTTGGGTAGAAGGCGGAGACATTCGCGTATGTATGGATAACGAAATTGCTGCTTTTTTGTCGGTGGGAGAATAATATGAAAAATGTGATTGTTACAGGTGCCAATGGTTTTATTGGCAAAACTTTGGTGAATGCATTGCTAGAAAAAGGCTATCATGTGGTAGCTTTAGACATTCGATTTGACGAAGTGCTGGCAAATGATGATCGGGTCACTTGTGTAAGCGTGCTGAATAAGGAAGTTTCGGAACTGGCAAAGGAGATCCCCGCGGAGGATTATATGTGCTTCTTCCATCTGGCATGGGCTGGGACTTCTGGCCCGGCGCGTGCAGACTATGCAGTTCAGTTGAATAATGTAAAGCTGGCTTGTGATTATATCAAACTCTGTGCTGAAGTAGGCTGCAAGCGTGTGGTTTATGCTTCCAGTATCAATGAGATGGAAACCTATGAATACCTCCAGTCGGATGATATCGAACCTGCCGGTGGTTATATTTATGGCACAGGCAAACTCGCTGCTCATCTAATGGGTGAGACGGTTGCAAAATTGAATAGTGTAGAGTTTATCCCTGTCATTATCACGAATATCTACGGCGTTGGCGAAAAATCCGCCCGGATGATCTACACTTCTATCAACAAGCTGGTGCACAAGGAACACTGCTCTTTCACTGCGGGCTATCAAACTTACGACTTTATCTATATCACTGATGCAATCAATTCCATTATTGCAGTGGCTGAAAAGGGCAAGGCATTTAACCGGTACTATATTGGATCCGGTGAACCTAAGCCTTTGCGGGAGTTTCTTTTGGAAATGCGGGATATTGTGGACCCGACAGCAGAAATTGGACTGGGAGATATCCCCTTTAAGGGCGTAGACATTTCCTACAGCCAGTTTGATTTGAAAAAAGTGGAAAAAGATACCGGGTATATCAATCAGATCCCTTTTGCAGAAGGTATCAAAATGACGGCGGACTATATTAGAAGAGAAATGTAATATTTTGAGGGAGGTAAAGCAGATATGGAGCAGACCGTAAAATGTATGCGTTCCCCTGAAATTGACATTGCAAAGGGAATAGGCATTCTTCTGGTCGTGCTTGGTCACGCTGTCCCGGACGCAAATACGGGAATTCAAAATATGTTCTGGGCTGTGGTTTTTAATTGGATTTATTCTTTTCACATGGCGCTGTTTATGGCAATGGCAGGCGTTTTGTTTTTCCGAAAAGCGGTAGCCTGCCAATCATGGGAGGAAAAATGTAGGGAGTTGAAAAACAGGGGGGGGGGAGATTGCTTGCGCCGTACCTTTTTTATTCTCTGTTAATATTGGCAGCCAAGCTGGTATTTTCCTCGTTGAGCAGAGAAGCAATTTCCGCCCGGAGCATTATTGAGATATTGTTTGGAAACAGTCCATGCGGGAATATGTGGTTTTTATGGACGTTGTTTTCCGTAAGCGCGATTGTTTTGCTCGCTCCTAAAAGTAATTGGTTTCCGCTGCCTTTGTTGATTGTTTCCACGGCTCTTTACTTTTTACAGAACATAGGTATCGGAAATATGGATTTTGGCATTGGGAAAATCTGCAATATGCTTGTATGGTTTTCTTTGGGAATGCTGCTGGGGAAGAATATAGATAAACTGAACACTCTTCATAAATGTAGTACATCAACGAAGACTTTACTAATAGTCGGCATTGTTCTAGTACAGATTTTAATATTGAAAATACATCCGAATACTGCATTTCCGCTTGCTTTTAAATATCTCGCGGCGGTTTCTGGCATAGCATTGACGATTGCCATCAGCATCCTTTGTGCAGAGTGCGAGGGAAAGCTGGCAGATATTCTTCAGTGCCTCGGAAAAAACAGCATGTGTATCTATGTGTTTTCATACTTTGTTCAGACCCCAGGTGTTACGCTTTATCGAAAGCTTGGCTCCTGTGGGATTCCTTATCATATATGGGTGATTGCCCTGACGGTGTTTGCCTTGCTGTTTGCAGACATTATTACGAAAATTGTTAGAAAAAATAAGGTATTAAAGTTTATATTGTTAGGTGAAAAATGATGGTACAAAAATTTGATTTTCAGGAGATTGATCTGAAGGGCGCGTATTTGATCAAGCCTTTCTATGCAACGGATAATCGTGGCGGCCTGATCAAGGACTACAATGTGGACACGTTCAAGGCAAATGGAATTGACCATGATCTGAAGGAAGTGTTCTATACAATTTCTAAGCGCGGTGTTATCCGGGCAACCCACTTTCAACTGGTAAAGCAGCAGGCTAAGCTGGTGCGCTGCATTTCGGGCCATGTCTATGACGTTATCGTTGATTTGCGCCCGGATTCTCCTACTTTTGGCCAGTGGCGTGGTTTCCACCTGACAGGCGAAAACACCAATATGCTGCTGGTGCCGCAGTTCTTTGGCCATGGATATCTGGTCATAGAGGATTCTGTGGTCAGCTATAAGTGCGCCGAAGTTTTCTACGGCGAAGGCGACTCTGGTATTATGTATAATGATCCGGATATTGGCATCGAGTGGCCTTTTGAGCTGATTGGGGGAAAAGAAAATCTGATCATCAGCGAGAAGGATTTGAACTTGATGAGTTTTATGGACTACTGTGAGAAAATGCGATGAGAAAGGAAAAAAATATGCCCGCAATTTCGGTTGTAATGCCCGTTTATAACACCAAAGAGTATGTGGGAAAAGCTATTCAGAGCATTTTGGATCAGACTTTTAGTGATTTTGAATTTCTGATTATTGACAACGGTTCTACTGACGGTTCCGGGGATGTAATTGCCCGCTATGCTCAGGCAGATTCTCGAATTCGTGTTATTCACAACGAGAAGAATGTGTTCATTGCAGAGGCAAGAAACCGTGCATTAGAACTGGTTCAGGGCGAATATCTCAACCTCATTGATTCGGATGATTGGGCTCTACCAGATATGCTGGAGACCATGTACAGCAGAGCAAAAGAACACGATGCGCAGTATGTGGTTGCGGGCTACTTTATGGATTATTATGTAAACGGTCGCAATGAAAGCTATGCTGTTTGCCCGGATGACAAAGATTACGAGCAGAAGGAGTTCCGGGAGAATGCCATTCGCTATCTGACCCGCACAATTCTGACGGTACCATGGAACAAGTTGTACAGTATTCCCTACCTTAGAGAACATAATATTAAGTTCCGCAACACCAAGCTTGAAGACCACCATTTTAATATGGATATTTTGATGGATGTGGAACGGGTATCTATGGTCAGCAAGCCTTTCTACCACTACTATCGGTCTCGACAGGGAACCGACTCAGAGCTGGTCTACAACCAGTTCCTTAATCAGAAAAAGCGAGATCATATTGCCCACACACTGGAAGTCTATAAACACTGGGGAATTCAGGATGCTAATACTATGGGACAGTTGGCTGACTATCATATGGGACGTTTGGTACAGTGTGTTATGCAAACTGTTGCCAATCAGCAGATCACAAAGAAAGAAAAATATCAGGAATTACAGAAGATTATTGACGATCCATATACGGAATTTGCAAAAAGAAATGCACTGAATGCATCAAAAAAAATAGCCATTTTGAGTATTCCTATTAGAATGAAAAGCAAGAAATTGTGCTACTTAATGGGCTGGGGAGTTGCAAGATTCAAGGCAAACTTCTCAGAAATTTATTATACAATGCGTGCTTCCGTAGCGCAGGGAGCATTACGTGTTAAGTGAGGCAACCAGATGAAGGTTTTGGTAGTGTTGACCGGTGAACTGTGTTTTGACGGGATTACTAATTCGGTTCTGAACTATTACAGAGCTATGGATCGAAGCGGTATGGAGATAGGTATTGTATCTGCCCGGGGCACCAATGAGGAGATGAGAAAAAACTTTGAGGATATCGGATGTACGGTTTATCCGCTGGAAAATCGGGATTCCTGTCCTGCAAAATACTTTGTGCAGCTAATAGGAATCATCAAACGTGGAAAGTATGACATCCTACATGCACACGGAAATAGTGCAACCTTGGCTATCGAAACCACGGCGGCATATCTGGCTGGCTGCAAGGTGCGTATTATCCACAGCAGAAATTCTTTTTGCGAACACACAAAAGCTGATAAGTTACTCCGTCCATTGATGTATGCCACCTACACCGATGGTTTTTCATGCGGTGAAAAGGCAGGTAAATGGCTTTTTGGCAATCGTCCGTTTACGGTGATGAATAATGGAAAGGAGATTAACCGATTTCTATTTAAGCCAGAGGTTCGGAAATGTTACCGGAAAAAACTGGGGGTCTCTGCAGATACGATCCTTTTGGGGCATGTTGGATTGTTCCACAGACAGAAGAATCATCCGTTCCTGATTGATGTTTTTGAAGAAGTCTGTCGGCATTCGGGGCAATATAAGCTTGTACTGATTGGCGAGGGAGAAGATCGAGGCAAAATTGAAGAAATGGTGAGGCAGAAAGGCCTGACGGATAAGGTTATTTTCTTGGGGCGTCAGTCTGATGTGGAAAACTGGATTCAGGCTTTGGACATTATGGTATTTCCTTCACTGTTTGAGGGAATGCCCAATGTGGTGTTGGAGTGGCAGCTTGCCGGTCTCCCAGCCTTGATTTCGGATGTCATAACCAAAGAATGTGGTATTATGGATACGGTGTCCTATTTGCCCTTGGAAAACGGCCCAGCATACTGGGCAGATCAGATTCTGCATACCCCCCTCAACGACCGCGAGAATACAAAAGAAGACATCCAAAAGCGTTTTATCAAGGCAGGATTTGATATTAAGGAAAATGCAAAAGTTCTAAAGAATAAGTATATTGAGTTGCTGGAGAAATCAAAATGAAATACAGTGATATTATTAAAGAGATCAAAGAACCACGACAATTGTTTCTAAAAGTACTTCATCGCTATCCGGAAACATTTAAGTGGATGGATGATGAAATATATCTGAAATTTGTGTACAGAATTGCGCTTGGTAAAAAGCTTGATCTAAATAATCCAAAAACATTTAATGAAAAATTACAATGGCTGAAGCTTAATGATCGCAAAGATATTTATACTACCATGGTGGATAAATATGAAGCGAAAAAATATGTGGCAGAACGTATCGGTGCAGAACATATCATTCCCACATTAGGAGTATGGAATCATTTTGATGAGATAGATTTTAATGCACTGCCGGATCAGTTTGTGTTGAAATGCACCCATGATTCAGGGGGGCTTGTTATTTGTACAGATAAAAGCAAATTTGATAGGAAAGCTGCGCGAAAAAAGATTGAGCATAGCTTGAAGCGTAATTTTTACTGGTTTGGTAGAGAGTGGCCCTATAAAAATGTTCCAGCAAGAATTATTGCGGAAAAGTATATGAGTGAAGATGAAAACAACACGGAAAGTAGCGTATTGACCGACTACAAGTTTTTTTGTTTTGATGGGATTCCTAGAATTGTATATGTATCAAAAGATAAAGCTGATGATCCTAGAACAGACTTTTTTGATATGGATTTTAAACGGTTGCCAATAAAGATGAAGGATCCGAATTCCAATCCGGATATGATCCCACAAAAACCCGAACGATTTGAAGAAATGAAAGAATATGCTGCAGAGTTAGCTAAGGGAATAAAGCACCTTAGAGTTGATTTTTACCAAATTGACGGGGAAATATACGTTGGAGAGCAAACATTCTATCATTGTAGTGGATTTGCAGAAGTCCATCCAGAAGAGTGGAATTATCAAATGGGAGATTGGATTAATGCGGGGGGGGGGGCAAGCAAGTGTACTGAAAGTTCTGCCCCACAGAAAAGATAAAGTAGAGTTATCGAATAAAGATACTTATAATGAAATAAACGGTGGACTGCGAGACTATAAATTGTATTGTTTTGATGGAAAAGTTAAACTTTACTTAGTTACAACAGATCGCAGTAAAGGAGCAACAACAGGAGATTATTTTGATGAGCAAAATCGTCATCTCGATTTAATTTGGGGATTTCCCAATGCAAAAACGATACCAGACGTTCCCAATAATATTGAGAAGATGAAAGAGTTAGCAGAAATACTTGCTGCTGGAATTCCGCAGTTGAGAGTGGACTTTTACTGCATACATGATAAGGTGTATTTTGGAGAGTTGACTTTTTTCGATGGAAGTGGATTTGACGAGATAGAGCAGGAGTGTTATCGCAATTTGTTGGGTGACTACATTAAACTTCCCACATTAGTATGAGAGAATGATGATTAGAAAAAGATTTTACCGCACAGACAGTAAAAAATGAAAGATCGTGCAGTATGAACATTAAAAAAAGAATTGACGAATTTATATCTATAAAAAACACATTCGGCTGTCAGTTTGCTTTGAAATGTTACTTGTTACGAGTGAAATCATTTGCAAGCTATGAGCAGTTTGTGTTTGATTTCCTAGAAGAAGAGTTTTCAAATCTGATTCAAAAGTATAAAGATATCCCTGATGCAACAATGCCGAAGAGTGAAAGTAGTAATATTTGGACATTGTGGTGGCAGGGATTGGAGCAAGCGCCGGAAATTGTAAAAGTTTGCCTAAAAAGTCAGCGAGAAAATATGGTTTCCAAGGGCTTCCAATATACTGTTATTACGAAAGATAACTGGAAGCAATTCATTGATCTGCCAAAACATATTATTGAAAAGATGGAGAATGGGAAAATAACACTGACTCATTTTTCGGACATTATTCGCGCTGAACTTCTTAAACAATACGGTGGAATCTGGATCGATGCTACGGTCTTCTGCAATAAGAAAATGGATTTGAAGCCGGTGACCGAATTGTTTACAGCAAAGTGTTCTCCAACACCCAGATCCTTGACATTGGGTAGATGGACGGGCTTTTTAATTGGGGATAAACAAGGATCGAAGTTGTTTTCTTTTATGTCTGAAGCTTTTTCACAGTATTGGGAGAAATACGACTCTCTTGTTGCGTATCTTCTGATTGACTATATTATTGCTATTGCATGTAAACATTTTCCGGAGATACGAAAAGAATATGAACAAATTCCGGTCAACCAGACCGGATTGTGGCTGATGCTTCACGAAATGAACAAGCCATATGATAAAAATAAATGGAATCAGGCCATTCAAACAGCAGACTTCTGGAAACTGTCTTATAAGGACGAATTTAATGGCGGGTTGCTGAAGGAAAAAACAGAGCAGGGAGAACTGACAAATTGGGGATATTTAGTAAAGGTAGCAAGGTGTGAGCGCAATGGAGAAGACTAAAGTTTTGCATATCGTGGGTGCGCTGAATCTTGGCGGTGCAGAAACCATGATTATGAATATATTTCGGAACATCGATCGTTCCAGATTTCAATTTGATTTCTACCTTTCTGGCGATTCAGGTGGGTTTTATGAAGAAGAAGTTCTACAGTTAGGTGGACGTATTCTCAACGTAGGGCGGCGGAAGAAGCACCCTGTAAAATATTGCACAGAGTTGTTTAAACTGATCCGAAAAGAAAAGTACGATGCTGTTCAGATCCATGCAACGGATGCGCAGGATGGACTTCCGGCAGTTGTTGCTAGACTAGCTGGTGCAAAAAAGGTTTGTCTGTTCAGTCATTGTACATCTGGCCAAAGCATGTGGCGGCAGAAGGTTATGCGTGTTTTGTTTATGTGGGCCGTAACAGAGCCTCAGGCTTGCTCCGAACTCGCAGCTCAATGGATGTTTGGAAAACATGCAGGAAAAGCAAAAGTACTTCCGCTGCCCATTGACTGTGAATTAAGCGCCTATGATGAAGTGGTCAGATTACAGGAGCGTTCAAAGTGGAATATCAAATCAGACGAGAAAATAATTGGACATATTGGACGTTTTCAACTCCAAAAAAACCACACATTTCTTTTGGATATATTTGCTGAGGTTTTAAAGCTTGATCAAACATACAAATTAGTTCTTGTAGGCGATGGAATTCTTCGTGCTGAGATTGACGAAAAGATTGACAAACTCGGATTGCAGAATCATGTAATTCAAGTCGGTCAAATTTCAGGCGCAAGCAAACTGATGAGTATGTTTGACGTGTTTTTGCTGCCTTCTTTATATGAAGGTTTTCCGACTGTTTTGTTGGAAGCACAAGCAAATGGACTACCTTGCATCGCCTCATCAACGATTACCCCTACAATTGCGCAAACAGATCTAATTCGGTTTCTTGATTTGGAATTGCCGCCTGAGAAATGGGCCAATTGTATCGTCTCTCTTCACGAAAGAAAAAATATGGCAATGTATAATCAGATTATAGCCGAAAAATATGATATAAAGAAAGTGACTGCGCTATTTGCAGAAATATACTCGGAAAGGTAGGATATGGTGATGAGGATAGCGTTTGTTATTGCAAGCTTAAATTCAGGTGGAGCAGAGCGTGTGATTGCGAACCTTGCAAATTGCTTTGTGTCGCAAAAGGATGAAATTGATCTCATATTATTTAATGATACTATATATTATGAACTAGATAAACGTGTTAGGGTTCATATTATTAAAGAAGATAAGCGGGGGGTCCGCTATATATTGGATGCTTCGTGCAGTCTTCGTAAAGAACTTAAGAAAATTGCCCCGGAAGTTGTAGTGTCCTTTTTGACAGAGATTAATGTTCTCTCTATTTTAGCCAGTATGGGAGCACCATGGAAATTAATTGTTTCGGAAAGAAATAATCCACGGGTTATGCCAAGAAAAAAATATTATAGATGGCTGCGCACAGTTTTATACCCTTTTTGTGATGCGTTTGTTTTCCAAACAAAGCAAGCACAGGAATACTTTTGTAAGCCTATTCAAAAAAGAAGTTGTATCATACACAATCCGATTAGTAAGGTTGCAGTAGAGCAAGCCGTAGGTGGTGATAAGAAAGGGTTTGAAATCGTATCAGTTGGACGTCTCGAGCCGCAAAAAAACTTTGCGCTTCTGATAAATTCGTTTAAGCAATTTCATGATAAATTTCGCGATAGCACTTTGACAATTTATGGTGAAGGACATTTACGTGAAGAACTGGAAAATCAAATTCAATCATTGTCTTTGGAAGGTGTAGTGACCTTGCCTGGCAATCAGAAAAATGTAATTGAGCTTATTTCTAACAAGTCGGTTTTTGTGCTTTCATCTGATTACGAGGGTATGTCAAATGCACTGATGGAAGCGATGGCTGTTGGTTTGCCGTGTATTTCTACGGATTGTCCTATTGGAGGGTCTGCGGAACTGATACAGGATCATATTAATGGTTTGCTTGTATCCGTAGGAAATTCAGAGGAACTGTTGCAGGCAATGACGGAATTATACGAGGACTATAAATTAAGAAATAAATTAGGTAATAAGGCAAAAGAAATCTTAGCTACACATTCTCCTGAAAAAATATCTTCTGAATGGAGACAGTGGATTGAGAAAATCAACGAAGGAAAAAAATGAATGAAAATACATTTGAATAGAAAATTGCCGATACGGATTATTTTCTTCCTGTATTTTGTTTACTTTGTAATGTCATACATGGGTGGAGAGTGGACATTTTCAAATTCAAAATACGGAATGATGCCAATATACACACATACTGTGAATAACCTAAGGCTCATATACCTATTGTTCATACTGATCCTTGGATTGTATGAATTACTATTACAATTTAAACAAAAGAATATATCGCAGATCGATATGCTTCTATTTGTCATATTTCTTTTTGCTTCCTTTATTCATTTGTATACAGTTTCTCAGTTAACAGATACGCAAACCTTACTTTTTCAGTCTGGTACCCCAATGATGTATTTGGTTTTTCTAGCTTATTTTGTTGGTATGGATGATAAAGCTGAGGAATTATTGCAAAAGACAGCAAAGGCATATGGACTAGTATTTCTGGCTTTTACAATGATTTATTTCCTTATATTCTGTATGGATGTTGGATATAGCTTTGGTGTGAAGTTTTCCTCGGGGCCGATACTGTATTCCTTCAATAATGGAATTTTTCTGATTGTGTATGCTTTATACCAAGAAAAAAATTTCAGAAGGCGTTTATATTGGAAAATAATGTTACCCCTTTGCTTAATAACATCTTTTATTACTAATAGCAGAAGTTGGGTTGTGCAAACGATTGTATTGTTTATGATGTACTACATTATACAAAGACGTGCAACGCACATTATACGAAACATTTTAAAGACTGTAGGCGTAGTATTTTTGGTTCTTGTAGTCATTAACTTATTTTCTTCAGATCTAGTAGGGAGTCTGATTGCACGCTTGGGCGAATCAACAAGATCATCACAGTTAGAAACATTTTTTGAGCAGATTCCTCTCTCTAGCTTAATATCTGGTTTGGGATACAATGCCTCATATAGATTTCTTACGTGGAGCAGTTATCAGTATATCGACAATCAGGTAATATTTAGTTGCTTCCGATATGGAGTATTGGTAACAGCATTGTTTCTGTATTTTTTGATTAAGCCGATAGTGGTGGCTACACAGTGTGGAAGAGAGCCTTTTTTTCGGGCTGTGGGAATACTTCATTTTGTGTTTGCGATGCTGGGCTTGTCAGTATATTTTTCACTATCCATTGATATGTGGTGCATTATTTCATATATGCTTGCTGGTAGAACCTATGCTAATACAAGAAAAATAATAGAAAGAGAGTGAATGATAGCAGGTATGGAAAGTCAAGATAACAGAATAAAGAAAAAAGTGTTCTCTGGAATGATATGGGCGTTTGGAGAACAATTTAGTGCGCAGGCAATTTCATTTGTACTGTCAGTCATACTAGCAAGATTACTAATGCCAGAAGAATACGGTACAATCACAATGGTGTTGGTATTTATCAATATTGCAAATGTATTTGTTACTAATGGCTTTGGAGAAGCTCTTGTTCAAAGAAAGAATGCGACTGATGAAGATTTTACTACAGTTTTTTATTGTAGTCTTGTAGTTTCGGTATGTTTATATTGCATACTATATATTACATCTCCGCTAATCGCAGCTTTTTATGATTCGCCTGAGTTAGCGTTAGTACTTAGGGTTCTCGCACTTAAATTGCCCATAGCCAGCATCAATTCCATCCAGCGGGCCTATGTACAAAAAAACATGCAGTTTAAGAAATTCTTTTTTTCCACATTAGGGGGGACAATTCTTTCGGGAGCACTTGGCATTTTCATGGCATATAAAGGGTTTGGTGTCTGGGCACTTGTTGCACAGTATATGAGTAATTCGTGTGTTGCTACTATTGTGATGTTTTTTACGGTCAAATGGAAGCCGAGTCTGGTGTTCTGCAAGAGTTCTGCAAAAGAGTTGATAAGATATGCTTGGAAATTGACAGCTGCCAGCTTGATCAATACATTATATAACGAATTAAGAAGTTTGATTATCGGGAAAAAATATTCCACTTTAGATTTGGCCTTTTATAATAAGGGAAACCATATTCCTAGTTTAGCAATAACCAATGTGAATTCAGCTATTAGTACAGTGATTTTTCCTGCAATGTCACAGTGTAATAATGAACCAGACAGATTAAAGGCAATTACTAGACGTTCGATGAAGGTGGCTGCATTTGTTATTTTTCCTGTAATGGGAGGAATAATAGGAATTGGTGAGCCATTGATTCGGTTGCTTCTAACAGAGAAATGGCTTCCATGCGTTCCATATTTGTATATGGCTTGTATGTACTGGGCTTGTCAGCCGGTTCAAACTGCTAACTGGCAAGTGATTAAGGCAATGGGACGCAGTGATTTGGCATTGAAACTGGAAATTTACAAGAAGATAATTGGATTTTTCTTGATTCTTGTGTCGATACCGTTCGGTGTAAAAGCAATGGCTGCTTCTAACGTGCTATTTGCTATCATTTCAATGTTGATAAATATTATCCCGAATAAGGGATTGATAAACTATTCGATTCACGAACAACTTTTTGATTTGGCACCTTCATTTTTCTCTTCTTTTGTAATGTGTTTAATTGTTTTAGAAATTGGGAACATTGGATTACCTGACATTGTTTTGATTCCCTTGCAAGTGGCAATTGGTATAGCAATTTATGTGCTTTGTTCAATCCTTTTGAAAAATGATAGCTTTAGTTATATCATAGATATTTTGAATGGATTTATAGCCAAAAGGAGAGAGAAAATATGACCCCGTCAATAATTTGCCGAAAGCTGATGCACAAACTGGATGGCTATCACAGAAAAGGTGATAATATAATAAATAGAGCGGTTTTGTGGATTAATGGGGTGCAAGTTGATCAATCGGTTTCGGTTTCTGGAAGAATTTTTATTCGAAATGAAGGAAAAATTCGTATCGGGGTGGGGACTAGAATAAATAGTGCGAGTTGGACAAACCCTATTGGCGGAAATGATAGAACATATCTTCAAATCATGCGGGGGGGGGTGCTTTCGATAGGTGATAATTCCGCCATTAGCAATACAGCGATTACAGTAGCGGAAAGCGTTAACATAGGAAGAAATGTTTTTATTGGAGCCGGCTGCAAGATATATGATACGGATTTCCACCCAATTGAAGCGGAGTTTAGGTTTGGTGATACTGTTGATATCACAAGAACAAAAACAAAGCGTATCATAATTGAAGATGGAGCATTTATCGGTGGGCACTCCATTATATTGAAAGGAAGTCATATAGGAGAAAACTCTGTAATCGGTGCGGGTTCGGTTGTTGCTGGAAATATTCCTGCTAACGAAATCTGGGCTGGAAATCCTGCAAGATTCATAAAAAAGATTAAGGATGTTATGTATTGATGAAACGAGTTTTTATTTTGGGATGGTTTAGCTATCCAAGAGGAAATGCAACAGCAAATTATGTGCAGTACCTAGCAAAAGCCTTGCAAGAGGAAGGGTTTTGTGTGACAGTAATGAGTGCTTTGAATTCCGAGTTTAAACTTTCAGATGGTGACGTTATCGGTGGCATTACAGTTCGTAATATCCGCTGGGAAAGTAAATTCTCTTATATCAGACGCTTGTTAAATGGACGATTATTTCCATTTGTTTTAGCCGGAAAAATTGTCAAATTGAAATTGACCTCAGACGACATTTTAATTGTACCAACCTCGTTACCTGCTATAAGTACATTGTTTCGGCTAAAGAAAAAGTACAAATTTAAGACAATTGGATATCCATTAGAATGGTTTGGCGTAGAACAATATAAAACGCCAGGAGAAGCAAAAAAAGGAGAATTTCAATTTCAACTTAATGCAAAACATGATTTACTTTTTCCGATAAGTTACCACATCAGGAATCAGTTTCCTAAAACGCCTGCTTTAGTACTGCCAATAATGGCAGATGTAACTGAGTTTCCATTTGTTCCCAAGGAGATGGATGTGTGCAGATTCATTTTGCCAGCAAATGGAATGATGAAAGATGCATTGCCGGAAATGCTTCATGGTTTGGCGTTATTGACCAAAGAAGAAGTGTCAAGACTTGAATTTCATTTTACGGGAGTCACAGAGAATCAGATCAAGTCAATCTTAAATGGCTTTGAGTACGAAAAAATCAAAAATAGTGTAATACTGCATGACTGGATGAAATATGAAAACTTGATTTCTCTCTATCAGAATATGCATTTTTTGCTACTTGCCAGAGATACTAATCAAATGACTTTGTCAAATTTCCCCAGTAAGGTTCCGGAAGTCATGACTTACGGTGTCGTTCCAGTGGTAAGTAGAGTGGGCGATTATACGAAGTACTATTTGAAAGATGGCGTTAATAGTGTTGTTTTTGAAGGATGTGATGCTAATTCCTGCGCAAAAGCTATTAGAAGAGCGATGTCATTCTCTGAAGATGAGTATATAGAGATTTCCTCTAAAGCAAGGGAATGCGTTGAAAGGCAATTCGATTATCACAATTGGACAAAAAAAATCAAACAGGCAATAGAAAGTATGTATAGTGAAAATGAATAACAGGAAAAAGAAGCGATATTCTTGGTATTATAATAGCGATAAAAAGTCCTTTGTTTTTATCGCTGAATTTTTCCTGTTCTGAATCGGATGTTAACTATTTCGATTTTTCAGACTTGTCATCGAGGTTAGACAAAAAGTATTTGTTAATTGGAAATGTAAATTCATTGAATGGAAACATGCACATGAAAACGCCTGAGTAGAGATAGATAATGGGGTTAAGAAAAGGAGAAAAAGAATATGAGTCAATATAGTTTTTCTATATTTACGCCTGTTTATAATCGGGGGGGGGGTACTAGAGAGAGTATACAACTCCCTACAAAGACAAACATATAGTGACTTTGAGTGGATAATTGTAAACGATGGAAGCACAGACAATACAGATCTGGTCATAAAAGATATTATTAATCGGGCGAATTTCCCTATAAAGTATATTTTTCTTGAGCGCAACAGTGGAAAGCATGTTGCGCAAAATCGAGCAGTGGATGCAGCACGTGGAGAATTCTTTGTGCCTCTTGATTCTGATGATTATGTTATTCCAGAAACCTTGGAGGTTTTCTGGAAGGCGTGGAATTCTATTCCTGACGGCGAACGTTCAGAATACTGCGGCGTCGGAGTACATTGTATGGATTTAGATGGAAATATGATAGGCGATCCATATCCGGCGGACCGGATGGTATCAAATGATTTGGAAATGTGCTTTAAATATAGAGTACGAGGAGAGAAATGGGGGATGATTCGAACAGATATTATGCGTGAATTCAAAAATATTGAAGTTAAGGGTCATTTCCTATCTGAATCTACCGTATGGTTTAGAATTGCACAAAAACATCCCAAAAAGTTGTTCCTGCAGAAATGTTTAAGGTTTTATGAAGTTCATGATGATAGTGTCACTAAACAACTGGCAAATTCTCAAGACTATAATATTGAAAGTACAATTGTTTCAGAATGTATTTATATGAATGAGTTTTACGATTGGTATCTGCGATATCAGTTTAAACAAGCTATTCGAAAGCCGATTTCATTAACCTTGAAGTGTATTGTAAATGATAAGGAAGTATTGTTTGGAAAAAATGCATTAATTAAAAAAGTGAATCCTTTGTTGTGTAAATTTTTAATTTTTGTTTCGAGCATTTATAAAGTTGTATGGAAAGTGAAAAGTAAAATTTGAGGATCTGTAAGAGAATGTGGCAAGGTAATCTATGCGTACAGGATTATAAGAACAAGAAGGACTCTGAAATCTAAGGGAGATGTGATCAATGGATCAAGAACTATTTAACCCACAGTCTTCTTCCGTAAGTTCCTTCCGTATCCTTTATACTCCATCAACTTTTGCAAGAACATCTCTTTTACACCTACAAGAAGTAGGTTCCCTGCAGGCAATCCATCCACATACATCTACCCGAACCGACTTGGTTTCCTTTTTGTGCTTTGTGGTTCTATCAGGGAAGGGTAAACTGAAATACGAAGGTGTGGACTATGAACTGAGAGCAAGCGATTGTGTGTTCATTGACTGCCGGAAGGCGTACAGCCATTCTACATCCGATAATCTCTGGTCGCTCCAATGGTGCCACTTCTATGCACCGTCCCTTCCAGCTGTGTATGAGAAGTACAAAGAGCGTGGAGGCCGTCCTGTGTTTCACCCGGCGGATATAAAACCGTTCACTACACTTCTGACGGATATCTACGATTTGGCATCATCTTCCGATTACATACGAGATATGCGGATCAATGAGAAGCTGGGAAGTCTATTGACTCTCCTAATGGAGCAGTCCTGGCATCCAGAGAGTGTGACGGTGAGTCGGAAGAGAATGGAGCTGATAGCTGTAAAGGAATATCTGGACGAGCATTACACAGAGAGACTAGCGTTAGATGATTTGGCTGGAACATTCTTCATCAACAAGTTTTACTTATCCAAAATTTTCAGGGAAACCTACGGAACAACGATAAACAACTACCTTATATCAAAAAGAATCACCAGAGCCAAGCAGCTTCTTCGTTTCACAGATATGACTGTAGATGAAGTTGGTGCTGCAGTCGGCATGGGAGATGCAAACTATTTTAGTCGGATGTTCCGTAAGGTGGAAGGAATTAGCCCAAGGAAGTACAGAAAGCAATGGTAAAGCCGATAATAATTGAAACACAGCGATTTGAAGATTTTCGTGGGTGGCTGTCTGCGTCAGCAGAGGAATTCCATGGGGTTCAGATCAACCAAGGCTTCAGTAAGAAAGCCGGAACGCTGCGTGGACTACACTTCCAAGAGGGTAAACATGCTTGGGCAAAGCTGATCTCTTGCTTGCGTGGGTCAATCTTTAACGTGGCTGTTAATATTAGACCGGGAGATACTTTTGGATATGCTTACGGCGAGATCCTCTCTTTTGAAAATCAGAAACAGATGTTAATTCCGCGTGGATTTGCCCATGGTTACCGGACACTGGAAGATGACACCTTGATGCAGTGGTGTGTGGATAATGATTTCTGTGAGGAGGCAGCCAAGGCTGTACGGTATGATGACCCGGATTCGGTCATTGGATGAAGCATGAAACGCGGATGCTATTGATGAAAAAACATTCTTATTCTTGCGCACCCACAAAGTAGTGCTGGACTCCCTGATGGATATAACAAAAGGGGATTATGCTCGATTTAACTCAAACACTTATTTGGAGGTGTATGAGGATATACAAGAAAAGGCTCAAAAGAAATATAAAGATGAAGTTGTCGCTCATACAAAAACTCAAGAGAAGTTGAAAAAACTGGAAAAAGATTCTTCGGATGAAATTGAAACCTTGAAAGCTCGAATTTCAGTCATGGAAGATAAAGAAAAAAATGATTTTGAAAAAAGGTTTCTCTATTGGGATGGATTATCACACTTGCATTTGCAGGCTTTCCGTATCTTCTTTTAGCAGTTGGCATAGAAATGATCAAGATGCTTTTTTCTACGGTTTCTCTGTTGTCAGCTTATGTAATAGAAGGAGCAATAATTGCAACGACTATTGACGGTGTTCTTCTTGAAAAGGGAAAGAAATGGTGCTTCGAAAAAGCACGTTCTATTCTTGAAAAATAGTTCTAGCAAAAGTTCAGAAGATTTTTGAAATACGAAACAGAATGCCCGTGGAGTAACGCGAGAAAATCAAAAGATTGCTATGGGAAAAGTAAAAACTTGGAGGAGATGGTTTGAAAAAATGGATGGTAAACCAAGAGATACATTGCAATATAAGCCCGACTTAGAGTGTAAAAAGGTTTTGAAAAAAATTGACATAGCTAGGAAATCCAAGAATTTGTCAATTCACAGGCTAGCTGAAAAAGCAGGAATTGCATCATCGACATTAAATGAAATGTTGCACGGGAAAACAGCACCGCAACTGTATACGCTATATAAGATATGCAATGCAATGGAGATTCCAATAAGCGAATTTCTTGAAGATACGCGAGTGGATGTGAATGATATTGAAATAGATTTCTTGACGAAGTATAGATGTCTTCCTAAATGGAAACACGAAATGTTAAATGAATATTTAGAGATGCTCATACAATACAAAAGGGAAGAATAAACAATCAATTGACGAAATACTGACAGAACTGTCGGAGAATCGATATAGAAAGATAGACAATAAAGTGTTATTATAAAAGAAAATGGTATCCATATCTTGGCAGATGATATGAACTGAAATTTAGCAAAGTTGCATTTCCAAGATGGGCAAAAATGCTCTACCGAATCTAGGGTCAATGAAAGTTGGCTTTAGTATGCGGTAGAGCATTTTTATATTTTATTTAACGATGATTGAAGATTTTCGGAGAGTGGGCTATGTCAAAAAATAGAAAAAAGTTTCAATATCGGCTGATTTGATTCCACAAATATATGAGCTTTCTGCTGTGAAATGTTTGAACAATGCATCAACGAGTGCTCTTGTTCTCAAGATATTTAAGGAAATTACATCGAAAGTAGATGTATGTATGAAAGCTTTTCATGCGAAACTTACAATGTCGAATGAGGCAATGGCTTTTTCGTTTGTAAAAGATGATAAAGAGTGGAATCTGGAAATTCCAATTATTGATGTAGACACAGAAGAACTAAAACAGTTTTTACTTGGCAAAATATGTTTTTTGGATTTTTTGTGCTTTGCAGCCTTTAATATGTCCGTAGATATAAATACGATACCAACAGCGGAACAATTTATGGAGGCGTTTGAAACATGGGATAAATATCGGCAAGCTGGAACAGCAGGGTAAGGCAGACAGCTATGTGTTCGGCTTTGAGGAGAGCTACGGCTACCTGACCGGCTCCTACGTCCGGGACAAGGACGGCGTGGACGGCGCGTACATGATCTGCGAGATGTTCAGCTACTATGCCACCAAGGGCATCAGCCTGCTGGACAAGCTGGAGGAGCTGTACAAGACCTACGGCTACTGCCTGAACACCCTGCACAGCTATGAGTTCGACGGCAGCGCCGGTTTTGCCAAGATGCAGAGCATTATGCAGGCATTCCGGGGCGGCATCAAGGAGTTCGGTGGCAGGAAGGTCGTGAAGCTGCTGGACTACGCGCCGGGTCTGGACGGCCTGCCCAAGTCCGACGTGCTCAAGTTCCTGCTGGAAGACAACTGCTCCATCGTGGTGCGCCCCTCCGGCACCGAGCCGAAGCTCAAGACCTATATCTCCGTCAGCGCGGAAAATAAGGAAGCCGCCGAAAAGGTGGAGGCAGAGATCTCCAAGAGCGCGGAAGCATACCTGAAATAAAATCGGCGGTACGGCGCAAAGCCTTCTGCCCCGACAGACAGCAGCACCCCGGCCTCCCTTTTTGAAAAGGGAAAGCCGGGGTGCTGCTGTATCGGCCCGGTCAGCCGTCCATCCGGCGCTCGACGAAATCATCCACCATCTTGTCCAGCTGGCTCACGGCGTGCTCGGCACCCTTTGCCAGCTTGCGGGCGGTGCGGCGCATCTGGCGCTCACTGGTGTTGGTGGCCATGACGCCGGCAGCACCCAGTGCGGCCCCGGCGGCTATGCCGAGCAGGAGCGGGGCGGTGGAGTTTGCGTGTTCGTTTTTCATGGGAGAAACTCCTTTCGAATCGGAAATTTTGGGCGGTGAGGCTAGTATTTCCGCCAAAGGATTCACTATACGCTTTTTTTGTGCAGGAAAATGTGGTATACTGTATCATATTCTGATAAACTGGGCTGGCTGTGGGCTGGCCCGGCTTATGGGAAAAGGCATATCCTGCGAAGGAGGTTTCTTTTTTGCTGAAGATAACAGAACCGAAAAAAGTTCTTTGTATCCACGACCTTTCCGGCGTGGGGCGCTGTAGTCTGGCGGTCATCCTGCCGGTGCTCAGCGTCATGGGCATCCAGCCGGTGGCCCTGCCCACGGTGATGCTCTCCACCCACACCGGCGGCTTTGGCGCTCCGGCTCGTCTGGACGGCTGCGCCTACGGGGAGGCCGCGCTGGAGCACTACCGGGAGCTGGGGCTGAGCTTTGACTGCATTTACACCGGCTACCTCGGGGGCGAGGCGCAGGCCGCGCTGGCCGAGAAGGCCTTCGACCTCTGGCCCTCGGCCTACAAGGTGGTAGACCCCGTGATGGGGGATAACGGCAGGGCCTACACCACCGTCACCCCGGCCTTCATCGACCGGATGCGGCAGCTCTGCCGCCGGGCCGACCTTATCCTGCCCAACGCCACCGAGGCCGGGCTGCTGCTGGAAAAGCCCCTGCCCGACCCGCTGGACGAGGCGGGCGCACAGGCGCTGGCCGACGATCTGGCGGCGGCGCTGGCCCCCAACGTGGTGGTCACGGGCTTACAGCTGGACAAGTACATTGCCTGCGCCGGTGCGGGCCGCGAACGCTTCGTGGTCAAAAAGCTGCACATCGCCCGCAATTTCCCCGGCACGGGCGACCTCTACGGCGCGGTGCTCATCGGCTCGCTGATTCAGGGCAACGCCCTGAGCGCGGCGGCAGACAATGCAGCGGAATTTGTGGCGCTGGCCATCCAGAAGACGCCCTATGACCAGGACACCCGCTTTGGCGTCTGGTTCGAGCCTCTGCTGCCCCGGCTGTGCCCGCTGCGGGAAGAGTGAGGCGACGGATATGAGCGAAAAACCGACCCTGAACATCGTGCTGGTGGAGCCGCGCATCCCGCAGAACACCGGCAACGTGGCCCGCACCTGCGCCTGCACGGCCTGCCGCCTCCATCTGGTGGGGCCGATGGGCTTTGCCATCGACGACCGGAAGCTCAAGCACGCCGGGCTGGACTACTGGCACTATCTGGACATCAGCTATTATGATGGTCTGGACGACTTCTTCGCCCGGAACGCCGGGCCGTTCTACTACTTTACGACCAAAGCGCCCCAGCGCTACACCGACGTCGCCTACCCGGACGGGGCCTACCTCGTGTTTGGCCGGGAGGACGCCGGGCTGCCGGAAGCGCTGCTGGCAGCCAATCAGGAGCACTGCATCCGGATGCCCATGCGGGACACCTGCCGCAGCCTGAACCTGTCCAACAGCGTCGCTGTGGGTGTGTACGAGGTGCTGCGCCAGTGGGATTTTCCGGAGCTGCTGGACCACGGCCATCTGCGAGATTATGAATGGAAATGAGGGATACTATGAGCAAAATTGCGATTCTGACCGACTCCTCCTGCGACATCCCGCAGGAGCTGGCCGAAAAATACGGCATCGACATCATGGGCTTCCATATCCTGCTGGACGACGAGGATATTGTGGAGCGCGAGAAATACACCCCCGAGGAGTTCTACGACAAGATGCGGGCCGCTAAGGGCATCCCCTCCACGGCTGCCATCACCCCCATCCAGTTCTGTGAGAAGTACTGCCAGTATGTGGACGAGGGCTACACCGACGTCATCCATGTGCCCATCAACCGCTCCGGCTCCTCCACCTACAACAACGCCGTCATGGCGCAGGGGATGCTGCGGGAGGAGCGCCCGGAGCACCACCTGAACATCCACCTGCTGGACCCCCACACCTACTCGATGGTGTTCGGCTGGTATGTCTGCGAGATGGCCCGCAAGCTGCAGAACGGCGCGGAGCTCCGCCACGTCATCGGCGAGTTCGAGGCACAGATGAACAAGATGGAGGTTATCCTCGGACCCTACAGCCTCAAGCAGATGAAGAAGAGCGGCCGCATCTCCGCCGCTGCCGCCGTCATGGGCGAGCTGATGGGCATCCGCCCCATCATCACCCTCATCGACGGCAAGACCAAGGTGGAGAGCAAGGTGCGCGGCGACGACAAGGTCATACCCGCCATGATCGACCTGTGCAAAAAGCGCACCGAGGGCGTGGAGGACTTCGACTATATGATCGGCCACACCTCCATCCCGCAGGCCGTGGAGCTGGAAAAGGCCTGCCGCAGGGCGTTCGGCAAAGCCCCCCTCACCACCTTTAAGCTGGGCGGCGTCGTCTCGGCCAACACCGGCCCCGACACCCTTGCGCTGGTCTATGTGGGCAAGCCCCGGGGCTGAGTCCCGCTGGAAGACTGCTGCTGTGCGGCAGTCTTTTTTCGTGCAGCCGTTGCATCCCGGCCCAAACTATGATATAATTACTTGAGTTGTGCCTGCGGGCACGGTGTCTCAAAGAGCAACTTAGGATTTTAGGCTCCCCGGCGTGTCTCGAACCATGCCGGGCCAAACCCACAGGGGCTGGCGGTCCCTGCGCGGTCAAAATCAAACCGCTGGAGTTATAGTATGAAAAATCAGAATCTTTCTGTCCGTAAACTGGCCCGCTGCGGCATGGTCGCGGCCCTCTACGTCGTGCTCTGCATGGCGCTGCAGCCGTTCTCTTACGGCGCGGTGCAGGTGCGTGTGGCCGAGGCCCTCTGCCTGCTGCCGGTGTTCGGCGCAGAGTACATCTTCGGCGTGGTGCTGGGCTGCTTCCTCGCAAACCTGCTCGGCTCCACCATCGTGGACGTCATCTTCGGCACGCTGGCCACCCTGCTGGCCTGCCTCGTGACCTACAAGCTGCGGAACATCCGCTTCAAGGGTCTGGCCGTCGCAGCCTCGCTGCCCCCGGTGGTCTTCAACGCCGTCATCATCGGCATCGAGATCGCGGTGATGTTCCCGGACCCCTCTTCCAGCGCACCCCTCTGGCTGGCCTGCATCACCAACGGCATCTCCGTGGGCATCGGCGAGCTGATCAGCTGCACCGTGCTGGGCGTCCTGCTGGTCCGCATCATCGAGGCCAGCCCTTCGGTCAGGAAGGTCTTCGAAGCCTGAATATAAGACGCTCCCGCGCCGTTCCGGCGGGCGTGCCTGATCGAGCAGGCCGCCTGTCCGGGCCTGAAAGGCTATTTTACCGAGTTGCTCGGCCTTTCGGGCGGCTGCGGCGGGAAGCGATACGATACGAAGCGCTGCGCGGGAGACCGTGCGGCGTTTTTTCTTTGCAAAAGAGACGGAGGAGCGATGATTCTACCGCCCGTCGGTTGCGCGGGAGGATGCGGCCCGGTACAATAGAACCAGAAAAGGGCGGCAGACGCCCGCAAGGAGGCAGAAGATATGTACGAACTGGACAAAGCCGCATTTGGCCGCTTTCTGGCTCAGCTGCGCAGGGAAAAGGGGATGACCCAGAAGGAGCTTGCCGCGACGCTGTATGTGTCCGACAAGGCCGTCAGCAAGTGGGAGCGGGGAGTTTCCCATAGTTAAAGATACCACACCAAATATGATGAACCCACGCTTATAC
>OLZW01000611.1_pt1 | contig 29593 bp, 51 predicted proteins | sample 1674281 | NCBI WGS metagenome assembly OLZW01 (sample SAMEA103958157, study PRJEB25191) | human gut metagenome | biome: human-associated habitat [ENVO:00009003]; feature: intestine environment [ENVO:2100002]; material: feces | place: Germany | collected 2013/2015
CCAATATTGTATACTTATTAAGTTAACAAATCTTATATGCGCCATTAGCTCAGCTGGATAGAGTAGCGCACTACGAATGCGAAGGTCGGGAGTTCGAATCTCTCATGGCGCACCATTTAAAAACCGTCATTTTTCAACGATGACGGTCTTTTTATTATTTTTATTATTGATGATATTTTCCATTTTTTAGGTAATTTTTTCGTCATTTTCGCCTGTTTACGGTTGCACCCATGGTTGCACCCTACAAATAAAAAAAAGAGGGGATTTCTCCCCCTCTTGCGAAACAACATATTCCATTCACTTTACAGGCTCATAGGTTCTATCAAACACATCTGGCTTACAAGGATACTCTTCTCCTCGTACTCCAGTTATAATCCAATCACCTGGCGATGCTTTTAACGGTCCCTCCATAGTTTGGATTATTTTTTCCTCTTGAGTTTGATAGGCTTCAATAACAATTGGCTTTTTTCTGAATTTCTGCTTTTTCATTTTGTACCCTTACTTCTTTACGATTCTAACCTGTACACATTCAATCGCATATCCATCCCAACCGGCGTAGCCGTTTGAATTTGAGTTATTGTATCCTCTAACCCATGGCATCCAGCCATGCTTGGAATCGTATGCACGATATTCAGCCGTATATCCAGACAAGCCCTCAAGGTTAACCTGCAAGCGGTCAAATTTGCTGACTTTATCGCCTGCGAAGTTCTCGCCGTTCTTATCTTTTTCTCTGTCGATCTGCCAGTTATACCAACCGCCGCCAAGTTTGCGGAGCCTGTATTTGAGTTTTCCGGCGACAGAAGCATCGCCGACCGTATTCAACTGTAACGCTCGGAGCGGCTGCCCCTTAACTCCGATATAACTTTCTGTTCCCGATGTGGTCTTGGACGATACCTCGCCCCACCATTTACCGGCGGCATAACCTCTGCCTTTGACTTCTGGGGCAGATGTCGGCTTTTTCGCTGGTGTTGATGGTTTAGTTGCTCCGCCATCCATATAAGACTGCACCATATCAAGGAACCTCTGCCAGCCGTTGGCCATAGTTCTATGCGGACAGTTTTTGCCGCTCCAATCGTAATGTCGTTTAACCCTGTCAATGCCCCAACCTCTGCGTTTGAGTTCGGCCGCTATCCACTGTGCAGCGTTCTTTTCTGCTGCATCGAACTTTGCACCACCGCTCTTGCTGTAGCATATCTCAACACCTATGCTTTTGCGGTTGCCGTTGCCATTCCCATTGCCAGCATGCCATGCGTTGCGGTTGAACGGTATACCCTGTACGCCTTCTTTGTCATCAAACGCAATATGAAAAGATACTTCGTTACCGTTCGATATCATATATTTAACTTCGTTTTCTGCTGACGCGTCATTTGCCGTGTTGTGCACCGTAATATAGGTTGGCGTCATCGAATAAGGGCATTTAATGCCGTATTTATTCGATGGCACAAGGTTCTGCCTTACTATTACTGTCATTATTCTTCTCCTTTCTCGATTCCCATATGGGTCTCGATTATCGTGATTCTTTTTTCGTGCCCGTCAAGTTCCTTTCCGTGTATGGTTACACGGTCAGCGAGATTCCTGTGGTTATCCTCGGTTTGCCGCTGGAACTGCTCGAGCGTCGCATTTAACTTGGTGATGGTGGTATTTAATTTGATAATCGGAGTCATTACACATATAATCGTGCCGATAAATCCCAATATCACCATGATGTTAGTATCAGTCATTTTTTATTCTCCTGTATTGGTCTCGTCTGTGCCGGTCTGGGTGTTGTATTTTTTCGATTTTAAGTTTAGCCATGCGCCCAGCAGGGTATCGACTGCCATGATAGAAGCTCCAATCGGTTCCCCGTAAGGCAGCCCCCAAATGCCTGTTATAGTGACTACAAAAGTCGCAGTCGCTGGCAGTCCTATATTTGCCACCCATTTTAGTCTGTCATATGTCTTATTGGTCATCTTCTCGCTCCTTTCTAAAAAATATAGGCTTAAAGCCTATTCCCATTTGCCTTTAATGTTTAAATTTACCTGTCCGCTTCCTATATTGGAGTTACCAAGCCTAGTCACCACCATATTTAGAACATTACCTTCTACTTCTCCGACAGTCAATGTGCCTGCGGAACCTTTAAGGGATGTATCAATATTATCGATTGATATTAACGTTATCGGAATGAGTACCGATAACGATTTATAATAAACGGTATTATTGGTTCCCGCCAACACCGTTCCTGTTTCGGCATTGTAGTCGACTGTTCCGTAGATTTCTGCCGTCCCATCTGCATATTTAATCCAATGCAGATCAGCGGATGTTCCACTGTCAACTATCACCACAGACTTCTGTCCGAGGAATTTAAGCATAGAATCAATAAAGTTCATATTCTCACCACCTTTCTAAAGCGTGAGAATATGCGTTTTATTCTATTGCCCCCCCCGACACGTACGGCTCGGAACTTAATTTTTTCGCATCTAATACTTCCACTGCCGCCGCTCCAAGAGATTTGAAGCTTAACGGTATCGCCAGCGTCTGCTTCCATTATCCCGGCGATACTTGAGCCACCACCGTTCGCCATCGTATTTCTTTCGTTCGCTAAACTGTTGTTGGCGCCGTCCAACAGCGTCAACTTGGTTATTAAATCTGCATTATCAACGCCCCACTCGCAAGAGCCTGTCACTACATACACCCCGGCTTTCGGGAGTGTGATGCTAAGCACTGTCGGAGCTGATGCCGACACTCTCGTTCCTGTCGTGGAATTTACCAGTAAGTCGCCAATATCGTTGACTTTGCCGTCTATGTCGCCGATTTTTCCGGCCGTAAAGCCTAACATGCTATCAATTAAAGGCATATCGCCACCTCCTTCCTGAAATGAAGGAGAGTAGCGAGTTTAAGAGTTGCCCCCCCCCAACAGTCCACGAGCCACTAAAGACTATAGTGTCGCCAACGCTTAAGGCTTGCGTTCCGTCGTTGATAATGTATCCTTGCCCGTTTGCCTGTATAGCGATACTGCAGGACTTCGGTGCATAGACGGAAAAAGCCGTGTATTTGTTAGCTCGCAAATCTTGTGGCACGTTAAATGCGTTTACATACACGCCAGTAGCCAATTGACCGCCAAGCCGTAAAAATCCAGTCATATCAACTCTATCGCCCGTTTTTGTGACTTCATAATTCGTCTCTATGGTCGTCAATCCGTCGATTGGTATTTGACTTGTAACGTCTTGTCGCAGATATTTATCGCTGATTTCTTTGAATTTATCAGCTATAAATTGCAAAATTGAATCTATCATGTATACTCCCTTCCGCCCACCCTTGAAGTGGACTATGTTTTTCTTGTTCCTTTGACTTTGAGTCTATATTGCATAGTCAGATTAGCAGGCCCGCCATAGAAGCGAAAATATGTGACCTGAACATTTTGTCCGACTATTCGAGCATATGGAAATATTAAGCCAACGCCTCCATCCTTCCATTCTATCGATACATATTCCGCAGAGATAAACTCTGGAATGGCTATCTTTATCACTGTAGAATTGTAATAGACCGGAGCATTTCCGGTATTGATATTAACATTATTACTAATATCAGCATACGCTTCAATATTTCCATCTGCATCTTCTTGCCACGACCAATTCCCGGATGAGCCTTTTTCTTTGTAAAATTCCGCATGCTTCGATATCCAATCAAGCAGCGATTCAATCACTGCCCCCCCCCACTTGGAGGAGTCCAACCTATCGCTTCGAAAGCTGCGATGGTTTCGTCGGATATCTCGTAATCATACAGCATTGATGGATGCTCGATAATTTTATCGATAGTGATATTATTAAATTCACTTACACAATCGATAATCCATCCGTCCTGATAACCAGCAAGCACATCGTACCCCTCACGCTGGGTGCCATATACTGAAAAATTGCGTATAACCACGCCGAGATTATACATGGATGCTACTCCATCACCGATAATAATATAAGCGTGCTCTGAATCATGACCAAATCTTACCGGTAAATCATGTATCGATGTGTAACTTTGATCGACTATTCCAGTAGCATAACAATTAGTTGGAACATTCCACGTATAAGAAGCACTGACTGCACCTTCTACGTGGTATACAGCTTGCCCATAAGTGTGCATGGTTAAACAAATATCGAAGGCCATTATATTTCGTGCAGCTTTTGGCAAAGTTATCATTAGATATTTAGCGTTTGTACCATTCCAGTTACCCCACCCAAAAGCAGGAGTAGGTATTACTGACATAGACGATGCAGAGTTTTTTCCTATAACGCTATCCAACAGCCCCTGTAGATGCCCTGCAGTAGTTTCATCTAATGCGCTGGCTACAATATCCAAATATTCATCAAGAGACGCCTGATACTGCAGATAAATGTCGTCAAGGTCTAACGGTGTAGGTATCGCCGGAACTACAAGACCGCATAAATCACTATTTTCCCTTTGGTCTGTGATATTTGCGTTTGTAATTTCGCTTGTGCCAGCACTTACTCTAATATCGGCAAGTACAATCTCGTAGTAATTAGATTCCCTCACGATATCCGGTGGCTGAGGATTGCTGGACAGCACTCCTTCCTTCTTGTAGATGTCTAATGACCTTACAGATACCGATGTGTCGAACCTTGCCACTATCCTGTCAATTCTACTCTGAGATGCGTTTGATGCAGAAATAGAAATATCTAAATCCGCTTCCAATACACCTAAAGCGCCTTCGATATGGCAACCTCCGGCTTTAACAGTAACCGTCATTCCGGACTTAGCCTGTACCATAAGTCCGTTTGTAGGAGTTGAAAAAACTCCGTTCGTGTACCGCATTTTATTAAATTTTCGCTCCTGCTCTGCTGTTATTGCCCTGTCATAAACAGGGGCTGATACAGAGCCGGTATTCTGACTTTCAAAAGGGTAACTTATCATCTGATTTCCCTCCATTTTACTTTTCTCGGTGTGCCGAATACTAATTCGATTTCCACCATATTGTTTCTGTGAACTTCTCTAATTTCTTCAATTCTCACCGTGTACATTTGATGAAGAGCATCAACTACAATAGTGCATCGGTCGCCCAGGTCGTAGTCTTTAAGATAATAGAATCGCTCCTGGATTACTGTGACCTCGATTTCCTCAATTTTGTAGTTGTTGAGCATATCCATCTGTGCCTGCTTTTTCATCTGTGACACGATTGTTGTCGCGTTCGTAGGCACAAGTTCTATACCGTCAACATTTGTGGTGTAAGCTTTCATTGGCAGGCAATATCCTATGTCTGACGGCATATTGCTCTCATTGGTATAGTTAGCTCTGCCTATGATATTCTCATTGCCGTCTACCCACTCGATATCGATAATGTAGAACTTATCATCACCCGTCCATTTAGATAACTCGCCCGTATCTGTCAGTCCTTCCTGCGAAATGACGTACTGAGGCTTCATTTTGGACTCATCAAGGGTGTAATGTATCTTAGTAACGTTGTTAAACTGCTTACCAAAAAAGACCTCGTTTGTGAGGTCTCTAGGCTTTTTGAATATGAAATTAAGTCCAAGTAATGGCATCGTGCTCTCAGCACTCTTTGGCGCCCATATTGGCGTGCAGAGAAATGAATACCCATCACTTCCAAGTATTGAGTACATAGCTTCCCCTGCTGGCGTTCCTTTTTGTATATTGCCATCGTACCCTGTTGGCGGAAATTCTGAATCAGGGTCAATCTGCCATTCATACAAGTTATATACAAATGGTTTTCCACCACCGTCGTTGTGGGTGCGGTAGGCTTTAATCATAAGGTCTTGGAAAAGTTTAGCGCCGCTTGAGAATTTGTATTCATAGTTGAATATAATCTGACCGAAGTCGGCCACTTTCTCTAAAAAGAAACCGGAAAGAGTAATAAGCTCTCCGGCTTCGTTTTCTTCGTATTCAATTTTCATTACGATGCCGGTTTCCGGCCGTCCAGAGTTTATGACATATTTAATCGCAGGGTCATAGTCCTTGGCAGCCATGTATACAGTAAACTCTCCTGCTTCACTCCATCTCCTAGTCCATTGAACTTCGATAAAGTCACGAGTGCCGATATCTTCGCCGTATTTGTTAAGAAATGATATCATAGACCACCATACCTCCCCACAAACTCAATGTTGGCATCAAAAGCGATATTACCTTCATCATCTGCTGTGATTTTAACGATGTTGTCACCATACTGCATCAAAAGGCTAGGAAGGTCGTTGTAGTTGTATTTGCTTTCTGCCACTTTTACACCATTGACGGTGATAAGTCGTGTTTCTGAATTAAGTACAAATACATCACCTTCTGTCAATGTGCAATCTACCGACACCTTCACATCGCCGATTGATACATTGACACCTTCAACTAATCCTGTGGCCGTTACAGTTGCGATAATCGGCGCTGTTTCGCTGCCATAATAAGTAATGACTTTTTCTGTGCTACGATTTATAACTCCGAATGCTAATGTACCGCCGCCTTGAGTATATACGCGTGTAACATGCCATAAAGGATCTACAGACAAGAAATCTGTTTCTGATGCATTATCAGCATAAAGGTCTGCATCTGCAGAAAGGAAAGTAAGCTCACCTTCAAGAGGTTCAAATATGTTTTTGTTCGCACAGTGTGCTTCTTTAAGTTCGCAGTTTTTAACGATCCTTGTTCGTCCCATGTAGGTAACTTCAAGCTCGTATGTGTAATTTGAATTGTGAAACGAAATAAACTGCTCACGGCAAATCTCATTGTTTCCGGTGATTTTGCTTTCAACTTCAATTTCGATTTCTCTAGCGTCTTTTCTTTTGCCAGTGATTATAACTCCATTTCCGAGGCCCCTGTTTTCAGTAAATATTTCAATGGGTGGAAAGTCCAGCCCATCCATTTTGGTAATGCCCCAATCATCGGAATTGTAGGTCATTACCTGTCCATCGCTTCTTTTTGCTTTTATCTGTACTTTCATATTTTAACCTGCCAATCCGAAGTTTGCTTCTTTTCTGAGTGCTCTTGCCGTTTCGGCCGGAGTTCTTACCGGCTGATTGATATTGACGGTCTGATTTACAGTTGTGGTATTGTTATAGATATTATCTCCTGCAGCCTTAAAATCAGGAGCCATTACACCAGTATTGGCCTTTATGCGCTTTGTACCCATATCAACTGCAGAAACCATATCATCAGTAACCTTTGGCATTTCGTCATCAAAACCTACTCCAATACCCATAGCCATATATTTACCTACAGTATCGCGCATAAGCCTTGATGGTGAGTTGATGCCAAGAAAGTTTTTGATGCCGCTCCAAGCGTTACTTACTATGCTTTTGGCTTTGTCTACAAGCCATCCACCCATATTAAGAAGACCGTTACCAATACCCTTGATAATATTCATACCAAGGCTTCCCCAGTCAAAACTTGTAACCGCTTCTTTGATTTTAGATGGTATTTTTTTTGCGTATGACCAAAGACCACCAACGGCATTTAATATACCTTTACCGATGGAAATGATTATCTTAGGTCCTGCAGAAAGAAGTTGTCCAACTGCGCCGATGATTGCTTTAAGCAAGCTTGCTATGAGTTTAGGTGCGTATGCTATAAGTTGCGGAAGACTTGATATTATACCTTCTAGAACACTTGTTAATATCTTAACGCCTGCAGATATTATCGTAGGCAAATTAGATAATATCGTGCTGGCAAAGTTCATTACGGCCTGTACTGCTTTTGGTATAAGCTGTGGCAATGCCTGAGCTATACCTGTAGCAAGATTTGTTATAAGCGAAACGCCAGTTGTAGCGAGTGTAGGCAGCATTGTAAGTAGGCCTTGTATGAACGATGACAACATCGATACACCAGCTTGCGCTATCCTTGGGGCATTCTCCTGTAGGCTTAGCAATATGCTGTTTAAAATACCCATGGCAGTTTCTACTACCATAGGAGCACCTTCAGCCATGCCAGTAAGTAAACTTCCTATGACATTTCCGCCTGCAGCGATTAGACCTTCTACACCATCTTCCTCAAAGGCTGTCTGCATACCTTCAATAGCTTCAATGGCAGCTGGCAAAAGTGAGGTTCTAAGTTTCTCACTTATCGGTTCCATAACAGAGCCTAGAAGCTGCTGGGCATTATCCTTCATGGTTGATATGAGACCACTTACAGTCTTGGACTGCTTTTCCATAGACTGAAAGTATTTACCGCCTTCAGCGGTTGCTCTTTGCATTGATGCCGTTATTTCATCGACTGACAGCGTTCCTTTACTGATTCTGTCATAAAGGCTTGCCATACTTTCGCCGGTACTTTCAGATATTTCCTGAAGAGGGTTGAATCCTGCTTCAATCATCTGCTTGACATCTTCAAGTTGAACTTTACCTGCAGAACTCATCTGTCCATATGCCATGGCAATACGGTTCATTTTATCTGCAGAACCCTGAGATATGTCGCCGAGCATCTGCATCTTGCTTATAGCCTCATCCGCGGTCATGCCATAGTTCATGAGAAGCTGCGTAGTATCCGCAATTGTCTCAGTGTCAAATGGAGTTTCAGCACCTATTTTCTTAAGGCGCTCCATGATATCCGCAGCTTCTTCTGCAGAACCAGTCATTACTTCAAATGATGTGATATACTGCTCCATTGTAGCGTTGAATTTCAAGCCTGCTACAGCAACACCACCCATTGCAGTACCAACTCCTGCTATGGTTTTACTGAGAACACCTAGACCGCTTTTTGCTATGCTTCCTAGCTTTCCAATTCCACTGGAAAACCCTTTCTCATTAATTTTCGTATCAAAATTTAAATGACCATCTACAGCCATACTCTCACTTCCTTTCGAGAGCATGGCTCATCGGCTCTATTGCTCTATTTTGATTTCGATTTCGTTTTTACATTCTTTACATTTTAAAAATACACCGCTGCACTTTGCGGTGTTATCGTAGATTATCAGGTTCTTTCCACACACAGGGCATTTATACCATTTTCGATATAGTGCCGGTTTAGGCAAACGCGTTACCGATGTCACCGTCAGACACCTCCTTCTTAAGAGCCACGGCACGCTGTATTTTACGGATACGCTTGCGCTCTTCTTTATCTTTTATAGATTCAAGATTTACAGAACGATAATATATGCGCTGCTTCATTTCGCTCTTTTCAGAAAGACCTTCGAATAGCATCTGAAACTGCCACCAGTGAAGATATTTAACATGTACAATATCGATACCATATTCTCTTTGAAAATCCGCCATGATATATGCCGCATCCTGATCGTATGATATGGTCTGTTTCCCCGGTTTCGATTCTTCAACTTTACCCATAACCAAAAAAGCCATCAAGGCATTAAAAACATCCTTGAAAGGCTCTTCGCAGGCATCAAGTATCATCTCATATGTAAACATCGTCTTAAGCTGCTCATCTATATCACTGACACACATATCCCCCCAGCGTATCCATTCCCGGTAGTCTGTGATTACTCGATATTCACTGCCGTTAATCTCTACAGTCTCCGGGAATCCTTCATACAGCAAACTCATCTCTTTTTAGGACGGTATTTGTTTGCCGCCTTTAGCCTGTGTGCGTTGATTTCTTTTACCTGTGCATCGACAGCGTTTAAAAACTCTATATAAGCGTTTTCTACAGCAACGGTGTTGTATTTACCGCAGAAGAGTTTTTCGCCTGTTCCTGCCCCAAATAGGTCGTCAAACAGGGTATAAAACATCTGGCAGTATTCCTTAGTCATATCTGGAACGCTGCCAATCTTCTGCAGTTCCTTTTCGGTTTCTCCCATCTTGTCGAATGCGTTTTTATATATAACCTGAAAATCATAGTCAGCCATATCAAATTCAAGGCTAACATCATTTATAACTACTTGGCTCATTGGCTCTCCTTTCTTTTATATCTCTGGAATAGCTCCTTCAGTATAGGTGGTAGTCTTCCATCCGTCTTTGGATGTAGCATATCCTTCAATAATTCCACTTACAGCTTTAAAATTGCCGCTGTAAATAAGTGCGTCTGTACCGTCTCCATCACTATCAGGAATAACGGCATAAGTTCTTTTGATAGCCTTACATCTACCTTTGTCATCTTCTGTGAAAAGGTCAACTGTTACTATTTCTACATGAGTATCAGACCCAACCTTTTCTTTATCGGAGATTTCTGCTATCTTCTCATGTACTGGATTGTTGGTATGTCTGTCGAATGAATATTCCACTCCCGGAGCATAACCAACTACATCTGACCTTTCTGTACTCTCATCAACATACTGCCTAGAATACTCTTTAGGTTCTTTAGAGCCGGTCATTGTAGTAAATCCAGTCATTCTTTCAAATTTTGGAGTGCTACCTGTGGTATCAGTATTCATGAATGCCACGCGGTCCGCCCTCTGTATCAATCTCTGCTCAGTTCCTGGCATATTAAACCTCCTGTTCGTATGTAAATCTGCACTGTATCTGGTACTGTCCCATATCTGACTCAGCATCATACAGATAGCCACCTTGTACGACTTCCATAGATACAGGGTGCTGTTTAGGGCTCTCCAGCTTTGGCAGATTTTTCTTTGTGTTTTGTTCTTCAATCCATTCCTCAAACCTTTGATAGAATCCGCTATTCTCTATACCGGTTCTTGCATCTCCATCAAACTCTTCGTTACTGGTAAATGCGAACAGGTATTGTTTAATAGCGCCGCCGTCCATATACTTTTTTACTATCGGATCAGCTGGCAGTGGGTCTATCGAATAAGACATGGGAATGCCTAGATAATCAATATTGACATGCCAATCTTCAAGGAAAGGACAGGTCAATATAAAATCTCTTATGCTTTCAATTATCGGTTTATTTTCCTGCGGCAAATTTTGCGGCCCCCTTTCTTATGGTCTCTTTATGGCCAGCTTTCATGGTTTCAAACCACTTCTTTTTGGTTTTGTGCTCATAGTACTGCCTTCGAGCATATGGCGCTAAATACTCTATCTTTCCACTGCCAATGACTGTTCCAAGTGTTGCAGATTTAATCAATACCCCAGTAAGTCTCGGAGTTAATGGATTCATATATCTAATACATTCTGAATCCACAAACTCTTGAGCTTTTGTAAAATCTTTTTCTTTTTTAGGCGCAAAACCTGGAGCCCATTCTAAATGTGCCGTCACGGTTCCATTTTTAGTGGTTGTAGTGTATATGGCACCTCGTGGGGTCTTAATTACGAATTTCTTTTTGCCTGCCATTATTGACCACCTACCTTAATGTGCGGTGCGTCTCCGAAATTGTTATAGTTTACAGCCATAACCTTGATAGCTTCGACATCCTCAAGGTCTGAAGGCTTTTGGATATCGACGTCACATTCACCTTTGACCAGTATATCTTCTTTCTTAATCTGAATTGATGATATATCAGGTATCCTGACTGTAACTGTGTCAGCTCTATGCAGCCCATCCGCATCTACAGATGAACTTTCAGATCTAAACCACCACACTGCAGGAATGAACTCACGCTGCCATGTATCAAGACGCGTTTGAGGGTTGTAAATTCGCCTATATAATGTCGCACTTGCATTTGTCAGCATGACACTTCACCCCCGCAAACATAAGACCACTACGGCCAAGATAAAGGCTTACTATAGCATATAGATTACGTTCAAGTGCCTTTCTTACGCTTTCACCATCCTTTTGGTCAGTCACATAAGTTACTGAATAGCCATCAATAGTCTCTGATTTCTTTTCTTTTGATTGGCCTTCAGATGTCGATGTATAAAGCATAGAGTATACGCTTTCGGCCGCATCACATGCACAGTCTTTGAGGCCGTTTATAGTATCAGCATTATCCTCGGTGATGTTCCCGTATGTGAACATATCAATATACCGGCCTGCCATTTTAACAGACCGGTCAAACATATCCTCTGGAATCAAGGTACCGCCGAAATCATTGGTGTAGTACGTGTAATCCGCATACATGTCTAACACCTCCTACCCTTCAGTTTCGTTGCCCTCTGCCTTTTCTTCCCCATTCAAAAGCGCTTCAAGTTCTTCTTTTGTCATTTTAGGGTTGAACTCAATACCTTTAGCCTGAAGCATGGTAATAATATCGCCTTTAGTAGGAGCCGACTTTTTAATCGGCTCGAATACTAATCCTACTACTCTACCCATAAGTCACCTCCTACGCTTTGTGATGCAGATATATACCTGCAAGCTTATTCTGGTACGCGTTCACGATACCGTACTTTCTGAACTTCTGGATGTATCCGTCAGAATCCTGGTTAGCTTCAGGAGTTATGATGTTAGACGCGGTATGCTTAAAGTACTTATAGATTGCAGGTTTATGAATAATCATAAAGTTGATATCTTTTGCTGTTGCTGCTTTAACATATCCGCCTACTGTTTCATCAGCACCTTCACTGTCAGTGTGGTCCTGTCCATCGTACAGTTCTATAGCAGTGTAGAATCTGCTCTGTGGAACCTTAACGATTTTTGCAAATCCGTCCAGGAGCTCTCTAGATTTAGTTGTTTCCATAGACTTTATCGCAGACAGATTTGTCGGAGTGATATACAGGAATCTGTTTTCTTCCGGCACTTCATCCTCGTCCATAGTATCAAGCGCTGCTTTAATAGCAGCCATTACCGCAGCACCATCGGAAAGAGTAGCGCCAGCTGCTACTTTAGATATTCCAGAAAGACTGGCAAGTTTAGCAAATGTATAAGCATCATCTTCAGGAACTACTTTAGTTCTTATAAACTCAGCTGCAAGCTTAGCAAACGCTATGTTGATAGTTTCTTCATCATCCATAGTATCTACTTCAAACTTTCTACCTCTGTCATAATCAAACTTCAGAGTGTTCCATTCGAGCTTAACATCGCCCTTGACATATCCACTGTTCCTGGAGTAATCTGCAAGACCATCCATAGAAAGTGTTGGTACAAGAATTTCATTTGCATTTGCTCCCTGTCTTGCTGTGCTCTGGTCGCTAAGAAGGTCAGATGTCAGCGATGCGAGCTTGTAGACTTCATCCAGGGAAGAAATATAGTTTTTTGCGAGTGCTATTGTGTTAGCCATAAATTATTACCTCCTATTTTTCATCTGGCAGGCCCATTGCTGCTCTTATTGCAGCAGCGTTTTTATCTTCAGACCCACCTCCACCTGTAGGACCTGTTGGATTTTTAATCGGTTCGTCAGAGCCGAACAGATAGCCATTGTCCTTCTTCACTTCTTCGAGAGCTGCTTTGATATCATCTTTCTGATTTTTACTGTCTCTTAAAGTGTCCAGGTCGAGCATGGCCATAACGGCTTTGTCGTTTCTGCCGCCAACAGCCTTAATTGCTTCTTTGATGGAGTCAGTAAATGCTCTTTCTGCCTCTTTGGCTGCATACTCATCATCTTTGGCTTTGATATCTGCCTGCAACTTCTCTATAGTAGCCTGTAGTTCTTCCGGCTTAACATCTTTGAACTTTTCTAGTTCAGTAGTAGCTGTTTCAAGCTGCTCTTTGAATTTATCTCTGTCAGCTTCTGCAGCAGTAGCCTTGGCTTTTTCAGCTTCAATGTCTTTGCCGTTTTCCGCCATGATCTGGTCAATGACTTCTTTTTCCAAGTTCAGTCCTTCTAAAAATTCTCTTTTCATTTTGTTTCCTTTCTTCTCACCTACGATTTTTTACGCCTATCTCTTGGCTTGGTGTGCTGCACTCGTACGCCTGCAGCATAGCTAATTTTTTGTATAACAAAAGACCAGCCGTTTTGACTGGTCTTAGTGTTAGCTATTATTAGTGGTGCTTTTTATAATAAGCGATTAGAATACCGATAGTAACTATAACTGCAATGCCAGTTGCCACCAACTTAAGCATTATCCATATATTTAATAAATCCATGTTTTACCTCATTTATTGCATAAAAAGACCCCGGAGTCTGAAGACACCGGAGCAGATTCCAAACTTCATTCTACTATCACCACAGGATCCCAATTCGCCATAAAATTACAATTAGGACAATAAAATCCATGGCACTTCGAAGGTTCTACATTTGGATTGGCAGGAAGTATTATGCTTTTTCCACATTCAGGACAAACTACTGCTTCACCTTTAGTTAGTCTCCCTATTATATCGTCATTTTTATTTGATAAGCTTTCCATTTAGCATTCCTCCCTTCTTCCATTTAAACTCAGGATAATTATCTCTTGCTAGCTTTACCACGTACCGTAATTCTGAAATTGTAAGTTTACTTCTACCTTCAATGTGCATTTTTTCTTTTGCAAAACACACAGCTTCTGCCCATTGACAATTACCAATACCATAATAAAAATGTGTCATTTCATGTATTACGGTTTGAGCTGCAACTCTAGTATTTGTGATTTCATCAAGATATATTTTTATGTCTTTTCCTTTTTGCGAACCTCTTTCACCTTCTGGAGCTTTTGCACCTTGTAGAATTTGTGTTCTAACATCGGATTTCTTAATATGTTCTAATACCTCTCTACCTATTGGGCTATTATTCATTTCTTGCTTTATGTCATCAATCGATATATCTGTTTTTGATGACAAGGTTTTCATGTTAATCGATTGGAATACTCCGGTTCCTCTCGCTTGATTTATTATATCATTTCTACCGCCGTTTACAATAGAATATGGCGCTTTTCCAGGGGCAATTCTACCAAGATGATCAATATAAACTCTCTCCATCTGTGGAGTTAAATTCATGCCCTTACAGAATGATTTATACTCCTGCAGCTGTGCTTGATATTTGGCTTTGGCAATGACTACATCGTCTGGATCCGCGCCACCTTGTTGCAGCATTTTAACCTTTTGCCTTTGTGCGCGCATGGCAGTCTCCATTTGACGCTGCTTTTGTGTAGCTTCATAAGCCGTATATTCTTTACCTTTAAACTCTCTTTTGATATCTTCCTTGGCATTCTGCTCTCTAAGCCATTCATCAGTCCAGTTTCTCTCTGATATACCGGGAAAGAACGGATAATACTCATGATAGCAGTTAACGCCACACAGACCTGTCACAGAGCCTAAACCGCACACGGTGACTAATTGTTCCTTTGACCATACTTTTCCTTGCCAGGAGCGATGTGAGGGTCGTGCATTAGCATGCCATGCCACCTCGAAATACTCTGTGCCGAGTTTTGCTGCGTTTTCCTCTGCAACTTTCCCGGTCATTTGTGATATGCCAGTCATCACCGCTCTTCTTGCAGCTACAGCCATACGACTTGAATAGCCGGAAGCGTAATCGATTACTCTTATTCCGCTCCTGGTAAGAGAATTTACAGTCCGCTTCAGTACTGAGTTATAATCAAATGCTCCGGAGGTTATATCTAAAATAGCCGCATCAAGTGTTCTCTGATAGTACTGAGTTAGTGGCAGGAATGTCATCTGTCCGTTGATGTTATCGACCACACCAAGAGTTCTAGTAAGGTTCTGTAGCGTTGATTGTGTTTGCACTTTAGCCGCTTCAAGCCACTGCTGTAGCTGTTCATTCTCATCAAAAGGAATAAACTGGCCGTTTATCTGTTCATAAACTCTTTTGTCACGAGTGTACTCTTTTTCCATTACCGCGTCATACAGTTCAAACATTTCTGGCCAAGTCGCATTAAGCGCTTTCATGATAAACGCTTCTATCTCTTCAGACGAATATCCCATTACCTGCAGGCGATCTATTTGCCAGTCTGCTGTACTAGTAATCCCTCCGGTCTTTTTTATCCTCCGGATAATATCTGCCATAATGCGGTTTTCAAGGTCATAGAACAGACTTTCTATAGCGTTTATATATTTATCCTTGTAACTCATCTAATCACCTTAAATTGAGGTTATCCAAAAGCCCTGTCTGTTCTGGAAGGTTGTTCTTTGCTGTCTCGATATCCTCGCCGTACCACTTGGCTCTGTACTCTTCAGGTCGCTGTACACCCATCGATACATCCTGTCTATCCTGATTTCTTTCAGTCTCTTCATCAGTAAGGATAGAATCGTTAAAGTTGCATATGAAAGTATATCCGGATGTATAAGATGCACTGTAAAAAGCTAACGCATCTACAAGTCCTTCCAGGCAAGACTTTAGGTTCTCCTGGATGGCAGTAACTCTGTTATACTTTCGTTGTTTTGCTGACTTTATTTCAGTCGCCGTCTTATCGACCTGCTGAGTATCAGATAAATCTCCATAGGCAAGACCTACATTGAACTCTATCATTCTGTAGTAAGTTTCAAGACCTTCAATGAAAGCAGCATTTCTCATCTCCGGTGAATACTCCTTAAACAAGTCGCCATTTCCAGTATCAATATTAAGACCTCGATATAATCTGTGGTCTAATTTCGGCAATCCATATGTATTTCGATTGCCGTCATATCTCAATGCCCTTTCATCGGTATGTATAGCTCTTTCTCCGGATTCATATTCCCAATCAATCCTTGCGCCTTGGATATCTGCCCTTTTTATGTTATTTATGGCAGCAGGATTTGAGTAAATTGAAACCCCACAAGGACTGCCATCCACTCTGTTCTTGATGGGGTTCTTATAAAATCCAAAGTCCATCTTATCCATGCCAGAGTAAATGATTTCTTCCGGATAATCTTCCCATCCCGATACGCTTGTAAGACTAATCTGAGTGCCAAGATTGGAGTATGAAGTGCTGCGATAGGCTTTATTGGTTATCCTTAAGCCTTTATCTGTCAGTGTATGTCTTTCACATCTAAAATAGTGTTCGTATTCTCCAGTTCTCTTATGCTGAATAAAAAGACAGTCATCAACACCGCCTTTATCATTAAACTCAATTGGTATAAACTTATCAGCATTAACATATTCAACACCGCCACTTAGGAGCGGCTTGATAATAAAAGAGCCCAGAGCTAATCCATCCTGTAGATTTTCGTTGAGGTCTTTTATAGCCTCCTGGAAGAGGTTATCAAGATTGTCATTATCTTCGACTTTGGCTTCCATTTCGTTTAACACGGCATCAGCAAATTCTCTTACGATGCCAATCTCAACACCTATTGCCGGTGCCCTGTCGTTCCATGGAGCCGTACCATTCAACATACTATTCCACAGTTCAATGCTTTTTATCATGCGCTCTGAAAGCGCTACATCACGGCCTACTATCCGCTGTATTTCTGTAGTTGTGAACATGCTCTTTATGCCCTCCCATAATCTTTTTAGTCCGTTAAACATATATCCTCCTACTTGATGAGATAGCCAATATATCTTTCGATGGTGTATTCAAAAGCGTCCAAGCTATCTATATCACTGCTGCCATCGTCAAGCCTCTCGTCATGATTAACCTTGCTGTTCCATACCGCTTCAGACAGTGCAGTGCTAAGACTCTCGCAGTCCTCTGTAACAAAAAACCGTCCTGCTCCCATGAGCCTGACGGTACAGTCTATTCTGTCTTTAATTGCTTTCTTTTCTGCCGGTCGCACGATGACATGTGGGAACTTTTCTGCGACCGCGTTTCTTATTGTGTTTCCTAGTACGGTTTCAGCATTATCCCAATACAGCTCATCAACAGCTCCGTATTTTTTCTCTACTTCAGAAATAAAATCACATACAAGGCCATCAAGTATATTACTGTCAATCGAATCGGGAAAATCCTTCTGCAGCACTCTTTTACTTTTTAAGACGCATACAGTTTTCAAATTCCTATCAAACCCTGTAGCCACGAAAGAATGTCCCGATTGATTACCACCAAAGTCAACACCAACGATAATTCGGTCTATCTCCTGCTTATCTTTTTCAGTTTTTATTGACTTCAGGAATTTATCCGGTCTGTCTGCAAATTTCTTATAAATAGCGCCTTCAGCTCGTTTCCAAAGACCTAAAATATACCTGTCGTAATATATAGAATCCTCATATTCTTTGCAAAGGCTATCCACAAACACTTTAGGTAGGTACGGGTTGTCAAATATCCTATATCGCTGCAGATAAATATCTGCATCCGAATCAAGAAACTTTTTAAGCCAGTGAGTTGGAAATTCAGGGTTGCACGCGCCATCAAAGCAGCTGCAAGTTTTGTCCATTCTGGATTTCAACATTTCGAAAAATTCATTGCTCCACTTGGCTATTTCGTCACCATAACAATATTTGATAGAAGAGCCTTGTATCTTCCCTACCTGATTGATTTTTTCAGCGCCAATACAGTATACCTTTTGTCCAAAAAGCATTACTGTATTCGTACTTCGATTTATCTCGCTTACACGTTTGACGGTATATATATCCCTCATTGGCTGTAAGACATTTCGCTCTATAGTATCTCGGCTGACTCCTGCGATTACTACAAGCCCACTTTCGTTTTTACGACTGATAATCCTTTCGGGTATAACATTTGCTATATCCACAAATGACTTGCCTGATCTAACTGCACCAGATTTGATGTTCCAACGATGATTCGCATTTTTTGTGTATTCAATCTGTTTTGGACTTAACTGTATCATTCACCCCTCATCGCCTTTATAAATTCCATAACCTGGTCGTTATCGTCAGTTGTTATCTCTCGTTTGTCTCTCCAATCTTCTGGTTTTCTATTCTTCAGCCAAAATATCTGTGCAGTAGTGTCTGGAACAACTTCTTTGACTACTCGCTTTGTTTCAACTCCACCCTCATAGGTAATCTCCGTGTAAGAATAGCCAAGTGCCCGTTTAAGCAAAGCGTTTTCAACTAAACGGTCAACAACCTCTTTTCCCCTTTTTAGGGACTTACAAATCTCACCATACTTGTTTTTCCACGCGTACAAAGTTTTAGCTGTAATCCCCATGTTTTTTGCTATCTGCTCATCGGTCAAACCGTCTCGTGCCCAGCCCTCTATCTTCAGTAAGCCTTCAGGCGTAAGCCAATATTCATATTTTCCTTTCGCCACTCGGCTCACCTCTTTTCTTAATAAAGATATAGGGCTTTTTTACCCTATATCTTTAATTTCATATTTGTCCCATCCAATAACACGCCATTTGGTTATTACTGATGGTCTTTCGTCCCATTGCAGGTGATCGCTTATATAGTCATTGATTGCTCTATGCAAATTCTCAATGTCTTCAGCAGTCGCCCACCATGGGAGTTGCATATCTGTTATTGCAAAACTTTTGTCGCTATTATTTATTATTATTATCATTAAGTTCACCTCCTCTCTTGGTGTGGTTTTTTTACACCATACCAAAAAGAAAGAAGGTTCTCTCCCCTATGTTTTTTTGCATAGTAAAAACAGGGGTGTTTTGCCCCTGTCTATGGAAGATATTTATGAAAGGAGGATTTCTCCTGACATTCCGGTTGCCCCGAAGTAGGGGCTAAAATCAACATGTGAGAGCAAAAGTATTCCCGTTATTGCACTTTTGCCTAATAAGATTATAACAGGTCTTAAAGGGTCACAGGGGGTCAACTTGGGTCTGCCAGAAATTTTGTAATCTCCTTTTTATGGTTTTCTCGCTCCACCCAAGCTCATCGCCTATTTCTTTAATGGTCAACCCGTTTCTGTACTGTAACCTTAATATATCTCTAACCTCCGGGTCTTCCACTTCGTCAAGAAAGGTCTCCATCTCATATATTTTCAACTGTATTTGTCGCTGCTTCTGATATAGTTTTTCTCTTGCTTTGACAAATTCACTATCACCGTAGCCTGTGATGGTGATAGTGTGCGGTTCACCCGTTGAGTAGTCTTTTGCACTGTCAGATACTATTTCTTTCGGGAAGCATATAATGCTTGTATATTCCTCTGCCAAATGTGCTTCCTCTTTAATAAGTGACCGCAACTTTTTAAGGTCTTCCTTATTCATTCTCTAACCTCATTTTAAGCCTATGCCTTTTCTGTTTCTTCCAGTCTGCTAATTGTGCATCTGTAATGCCGTGTATCATCTTCGTCTGCTCAAGTATAATCTCGACATCTGCAACTTCTTCTGCAATACGGTCAACGCTCCCAGATCCTCGAAGGTATTTAGTAATTTCTTTTGTAATTCTGATAATTCCTCAACAGCAACTATTGACTGTGCTATCTTGCCATATCTGTTTATCGTATCTCTATATAACCTATCTTCCATCGTCCACCTCGCTCTTTATGATATGCACTATCTGCTTCCTTGCCGGGTTATGCCGGAGTAGTTCTACCTTGTAGAACATTCCTCCGGTCTCCCATATGTTACCTACTGCTTTACAGCCCAGTCCACCCTTACAATAATCCTCTATCTTGGAACGGATGGACGGGTCTTTAATCTCTTTCATTGTCCTCTACCTCCTCGTTCCAGTATTCGAGCTTACAGTTTTTGCATTCTCCATTAGGGCAATTTCTTGTAGTGTCAATACTTATAGGGCATATGTCAATATATTCATCATATCCATATTTGAGCACTTCTGCTTTTGGGAATTTTTCTAAAAAATCGCTCATTCTTGTTTTAAATGTATGTTCCTCTGCCTATTTCTCAACCGCTGCTACTGCTTCCTCCGGATGTTGCATCTCGAATGTCGCACAAAATATCTCGTAATGATTGTTGTCTGCACTTAACACGCATTGAGAACAGTTGCTAACTTCACTACATCCTTTAGTCATTCGGTTTTTTGTCTTAAAATATTTAACTGCGTCCATTATTTAACCTCCTTATACATCTCTATCCAATCCGCAAGCGGCTGTATCACAAGCCACTCGCTGTTATTCTTTCTATGTATTACTACTGGCATTTCGCCTTTTCGTGCATCTGCTTTTGCCTGTGCCATTGCGTCATACAGGCTTAACCGTTCGGTGCGTTTACATTCGATGTGAATACCCGGTAAGCCTATCACATCAGCATCGCCGTTTGCTCCGCAGTATTGCTGACCTCTTCTTGCGTCGTATCCATACTCTCGGAGTTTACTCGCCAGTTCTCGCTCTCCTCGCTTACCTTTATCTCGTGACATTTTGCCCATCAATCCACCACTCCATTACTTCTTCTGCTGTCTTCCAATTCGGTTTTATTTCACCTTTATTTAATTCGATAAGCATTTCGCTGAAGGCTCTTAAATAGGCTTTCTTATATTTGGGATACCTTTCCAGTTCTTCTCTTTGATGTCTGCTCATCGGGCATCCTATACATCCTAACCGCGTGTATCCTTCGTCGTACAGACTGCAGTAAGGGATGTTATATCGCTTGATAAATTCCCAAACTTCCTCATTCGACCAATCTATTATCGGATTTAAGATGTGTTTGCCTTTCGTCGGGCAGAATCTTGCCATTTCTTCGTTTTGGGGATTGTCCGGGCCTTCAAGTTTTCGCCGCTTATTCCCAATGTCAATCTCTAATCCGCTTCTATTTTTCTGTCTTTTGGCACTTTCTGCCCATCTTACTCCCGTGACCACGAACCTCCCTTTCCCACCACCCTCTTTTAGTGACTCGCAACAATACCTTATTATTCTCGTTGGAGGTATCTTTTTTCCGTGGAATCAAGTTCCATATAGTAGTCCTTGTGCCATCTCGGTATGTTGGATATTCGAATATGACATCAGGGTGTTCTCTTTTGATAAATTGCACAAGTTCAGGAGGGTCTACTGAGGTAACATTATAATGGGCATCATATTTCACGTTAGCCATATCAATTAGAGCCTTGACGGTAACGCTATCTTTGCCACCACTGAACGATAAATAATATCCTTCTTCCGGCTCAAACATTTTAATCCGCTTAATCGCAGTCTCAACTTTGTCTTCTCCGTAGATATTCAGTTGCCCTATCATCAGAACGGTATATCCTCCTCGTTTATTTCAGCAAATCCAGACGGTGTTCCGTCACTTTTCTGCTCTCTATCTCCCCATTCAAGGAACTCAACTCTGTCAGCAACCACATCTGTGGTATAAACTTTTATGCCGTCTTTTTCGTAGCTTCCCGTCTGAATGTGACCTTGAATTGCTACTCGTCTGCCTTTAGCAAGGTACTTCTCACAGTTCTCGGCGGTCTTGCCGAATACTATGATATTCGGGAAGTCTGCTCCCTTATCCTCGCCGTTCTTTCCTGGCATTCTGTTTATGGCTATTGAAAACCTCGCTACAGCCATTCCAGTGTTGCTGTATCGCAGTTCTATGTCTTTTGTTAATCTGCCTATAAGTGCAACGCTATTCATCTTTATCCTCCTGTTTAATTTCTATTCCAGTGATTTCTTTGAATATTTCGGTGTCAAAATTAGGGATTGACTTTATGATTTCTTTATTCTCGTCAGTTAATTTATTCCACCAATTTGCCCATGCTTCCTCCATGGTGTAAGTTTTGAGATAGCCGCCAATCAACGCTTTATCTTCATCTTCTGCTTTTTCTTCGTCTGTATATTCAATCCAATCGTTTAAGATGAATGGTGCGGAGCATAAAGCGTCATAATATTTACTTCTGTAGAAATCTCTCAAAGACATACCAGACGGCTTGTTGAATATTCTTATATTCACATCTTCTTCAGTGCAGAATACTCCGTTGGAACCGTTGCATTTGTTCCCATAGCCGCTGTTCCTATTGCCGCTGTTCCTATTGCCGCTGTTCCAATCGCCGCTGTTCCTATCGCCGCTGTTCCTATTGCCGCTGTTCCAATCGCCGCTGTTCCAATCGCCGCTGTTCCTATCGCCGCTGTTCCAATCGCCGCTGTTCCTATTGCCGCTGTTAAATAATCCGGTGTTCCTATTGATTAAGCCTTTTAAGATATTTAATTCTTCTCCTGTAATTTCACGAATAATTTTTATGTGGTCACTTCCACATTTTGTGCCGTCTGTAATTTCTTTGCCTAATACTTCAATCTCGAAAAATCTATTATCTCCAGTAGCCACATCGTAAAAATAATCTACATCTCGCAAAGAGTTGCAGTAGTGGAACACTGTATCACTGCATAACTCAAGCGGTCTGCCGTTGTTGTCCTTTTTATATTCTTCACCGACTTCAAACTGAAATCCTCGACACTTCATATTTTTATCCATTCCTTTAATTTTCATATGTTATACTCCTCATTACTCTGTAACACTCTGAAATATTCAAGAGTATTATACTGCTGCTATCATCAGCAGCGTAAATATCAATATCAATCCTATAACTTCACCTTTGCTCATATTCCTGTCTCTCGTATCACACCTTCTGCAGTTAGACAGCCGATAACCTCGCCACTATCTTCATACATTAGTTCTAACAGTCCTGCTCTGCTTCCGTATGTTCCCAAGCCTATAACTGCATCCCATATTCTTCTGCCATCTGTAGGACTGTACACAACTATCTGTTCTTTAATGCCATCTTCTGACAGTGGTATTCTTTTATAGAACGCTCCTTTATGTTTAAGGACTGCTTCTAATTTATTCATTTCTCGAAAATCGAACTCCATTTTCTGCTCCTCTTCTTTTTCCATTTGTTCCACACATCGCACCGACTGAACATCGCTTCGACCACTGACATGTTTATCAAGTTGACAGTGCATCTTATGCTCTCTGTGCAGTATCGGCAGTTCAGACAGCATTTTTCCTGTAATTTGTCATTACGCACAAATCCATACTTCTCTGTTCTGTCTGCCATATTTCTCTGTCTCCTTATGGTCGCTAAAGTAAATATCAATTACATTGCCTTTGACTGCAGAGCCTGTATCTTCTGCCGTGTATATTTGACCGTCAATTATTACTTGCGTTCCCAGTGGTATTACATCGGGGTCAACTGCTATTGTCCGCCCTTCCTGTGGGATAGTTCCCGACTTGGTAGGGCTGTCAGTCCATACTCCACAGCATTTTTCACATTTGCAATATGCAGTTGTGCTGAATACTCCGGCAAAGGTCGGTAAGTTACTCTCAATGCCGTCCATCTCGCTTTTCATCGCTTGGATGTCTTCATGCAACTGCTGGATAGCCTTCACTGAATTATCATTAATTTCTTCCAGTTCAGCCTTGACTTCTTGCAGTTGATAGTATCCATATCCCATAGCGATGAATATTATCAGTATCACTGCCATTGCTATTACTTTACCTTTCACTTCATCCTCCAATCTTTTCCGGTCATTGAAACCCATTTACACATTTCCGCAAGTCTTGAAAATGTCGCTTTTCCAACGCTTGCTTCAAGGTCTCCCGGTGTTGCGTTAGTGGTGATCACCACCGGTAAGCAGTTTTCGTATCTTGCATTGATAACCTCGAATAACTTCTCACGGTTCCAGTCAGTCTCTTTTTCTTTTGCCAAGTCATCAATCACCAAAAGCGGTACTGTCTTAATCTTGTTTAGTGTCTCCTGTGAGAAGTCCTTTAGAACTTCAAACAGTTCGATTGATGTTAAGAACCTCGCCGGAATGCCCATCTGCACCACTCTATTGACTATCGCAGCCGCAAGATGCGTTTTGCCTGTTCCAACAGTGCCGGTAAGAATTAAACCTTCACCTGTGTTGCTCTCAAAGCCGTTAGAGTATTCAAGTGCCATCTCGTATGCATCTCCACCGCCCTCAAAGTTCTCAAAAGTCCTGCTCTGAAAACGCTTGCCTATATTACTTTTCTCTAATAGCCTTTGAGCCTGTGAGTTGAAGTATTCGATATTATCTCTCACAAGTTCAAGCATGCCCTCAAGGTCGGTTCTGTCTCTCACAGCACTTACATATGCCTTATAGAGTTTCTGACCTTCTTCGCAGTCACAAGGTTTGAAGTACCCGGGGAAACTCTCAATCCTTGCTTTTCCGCAGAACTCACAGACTGGGCTATTTGTTGAATAGGTGCTCATATCCAGCCGTGTAATCTTCGTCAGTATGTCGCTCTCCTGTTCTTTTAATCTGTTTATCTTGTCTAAAATCCGCATTCTCTTTATCTTTCCTTGCCCAAGTAAGGATAGTCATGTAATGGTTTTTATATCGCTTGCCCTTACTTGCCATGTATTCCGATAACTTATCAATCCAATCCTGCCAGTCATATGGGAATCGTTCTTTTAACTTTTCCAGTTCTTCCTCTGTCAGGTATACATTGCCTGCCGTGCCAAGGGCAGGGTGTATATATTTATTATTATTATTATTAATATTCTTATTATTCTTATTCTTATTGGGTGTGTTAATATCGTGTTGGGTATCGTGTTGATATTGTGTTGCTTTCGTGTTACCTGTCTTTTTATCGCTTTGATATTTTCCCCAATTTTCAACAGTTATAAGCGTTTGTTTTTGTGTTACTATCGTGTTGATATTGTGGTCGACAATGAGTTTATTTAATGCTGTTCTTATTACTTGCTTACTCATTCCAAGTTCATCAGATAACTTCGATAATGAAGTTACAAATTGACCGCTTTTAACTGGTATTCCTTTATAGGTTGTGTCCGGGTGATCTGCTTTCAAAAGGCAGTGTAAAAACACACATTTAACCGGTGTATCTTGATACCAACTCCAATTCAGAAATTTACTGCTAAACAGTTTTATCCATCCTTTGTCATTCATTACTCCTCCAGTTAACTTTTAACCTTTCAATCTCTTCCGGTGTCATTGTCTCAATGCCCTGTTCTTTACAGTCGCTTACTATCCCATCGATAAACCTTGCCATTTGCTTTGTGTCATATTTACTGCTTCCAAAGTATAGTTGAACATTAGTGCCGTTCTTATTGTTTTGACTTTGGCCTATGACCTCGCTATAGTTGCCAAGTCCTTGATTATTAAAGGCGGTCATTACATCCTTTAATAAGTCATTTTTAACAAGCACGATAGTTCTAAATCCGTATTTTCTAATACATTCTCGATACACTTCTTCACTCGTTGACCTTAACTTTTCCGCAAGTTTATTGATGAGTGCCCAAGCATAAGCATTGGCATCTAATGACCTCTTTTTTCGCTTCTTCTCGATGCGTAAATCGTATTTCTGTATTTCCTCTTCACTTAATCGTGAAAGTCCGTGTATGCTGTTAAAATCGCCGTCAGAAGCGATGATAGTTAGGTGTATGTCTTTGTTGTATAGCAAATCCGCTTCTAATTTCTTTATCTTCATTTCTCATTTCCTTAATCCGGGCAATAGAGGTGTATTTTTATAAACTATTTTCTGTTCCAAGTAGTAACTGTTCTCTATTGCCCGGTATATATCAAGCGGCAAAGCAGTTTTAAAATGAGTCAACAAGTTTTATCAATCTATGAAGGAGATTGCTTCACCGCTTAATAACTAATCCAAATAATTCCTTCCGATAAGTGCCATGAACTCCTCACGGCTGTGTGTTTCTTCGTATTTTGCTTGGCACTCACGCTTGACTTTAAGGTCAAATTCTTTGTTAAAGTGAATACCTTTATCGCCCATGTTATGCCAGTGCGGAGCAAGGTAAATATAAAAGCCTTCTCGCTCTGATATATCCCTATTTGCACCGCCAAAGATATGGTGCTTATTGAGATACTTCGTTACTCCGGTTACATAGCATTCTTTCTTATCCTGCAGTATTGAGCCTGTCTTTTGGTGGCGTAATTCTGACATAACCAGTCCTACCTTTCTTTACTTTCTCAATCATGTATTTTTCGGCCATTTCAGGGTTTTCAGCAGCGAAAGTCTTTTCATCGAATACTTTTACCGTTGTGTCTTTTCCGTCCGGCACAAGCGTTATTTGTGTGCCGTTGTTGGTAGTGAATTTCTTGATACCATGCTCTTCCATAGCAACTTTTAATTCTTCTTTTTTCTTCTTGTATTTTTTAATAAAACTCTCTGCCACAACAAATGCTTCTTCTAGGTTTGCCAGTTCATTAGATATCCTCACTACCGCATTAGGCTGTAAGTCTTCCTCTGTCATAAATGGATTTTCTTTTAATTTCTCAACATCTTTGACGAAATTTGCAACTGCAGGATCTATTTCCAACAGAAGCATTTCGTCAACATCTTCTCTTTCAATGTTGAATATCTGTAATCTCTTTGGGTCAAACTCCTTACTGAAATCGTCCGGTCTGTCATACACTGCAAGCAGACCATGCTTATCTTTGAATTGGTCCATGCCGAAAGCAAGTTGTACTGTATATTTTTTGTATCCTGTTAAGTCGGTGTGTATCTGTGATGTACTCTTCACTTCAAGTGTTGTACTTCTTCCTGCATCTCTGCCATCCGCATGGTATCTGATATTGCCGTTGATGATTTTGTCCTCAACGAAGTTATATCCGTATTTTTCGTTTATATACTGTCTTATTATCGGCTCTATATAATTTCCGTACTCGGTATACTCGTTGCCGTTGAAGTCATCTTCTCTTATCCCGGCTTTCTCCTGTGCCAGTTCAAATCTTGTCTTAAACGGTGACAGTCCCATGATTATTGGAATGTCTGAACCGCCTATATATTTATCTCTATCCTTCGTTACATCCTGCATTGTCGTCCTCCTTTGTTAAATCCTCATATACTTCCTTAAAGCGATCTACTGTAGTGGCGCTGTTTAATTTGTAATCTTTAGCAACCTCTTTCATGCTAATTCCTTTTGCTTTAGCTGCTTCAATTACTTTTTCTCTCCACTCTTCTTTATCCGATGTATCGCTTTTTACTTCTTTATCCGATGTATCGCTTTTTGCTCCTGCTTTTGTCTTTTTTACATACTCGTCTGTGTCAGCATCTTTTGTGTCATCGATACAGAACAGACCATTAAGAGCATACTTTCTTGCATATGATGATGCCGTTCCGGTTATCTGACTGTCATCCATACCTTTCTTTTCCAGTGCTTCTCTTGCATATGCTGTGACTAATATATCGCTGCCGCCTTCCTTTCGTAACCTTGCAGTCGCCTTGATGTAGTATCTTTCACCTACCTGCACCATCTCGTCTGATAATGTGAGAATGACTCCGTATTTAACGCATAAAGGCTTGACCGCTTCGAGGATATCCTCGCACGACCTGTATTTATATTTTCCGAAAGAGTTATACTGCCCTTTCGGTGCTTTTAATTCACTTTGTATCTGCAATAACTCTTTCATCAACAACTACCTCCGTTTCTGTACTCTTCCTGTATCTTCTCGTCTATAGACTTGTATTTATCTATTGCTTTATATACCGATACATTCCTTTCAGTCGCCTTATCGTAGGTTTTGCCAACGACTTCCAACAGCCCTTCTTCGACCATTTCCGTCATCCGTGGACGGACGAAGTTTAAATCGGTATGTTTCATTTCCCGGCAAACCTGCCTTGCAGTCATTTCTTTATCGCCCATTATCTGCAGTATTTGTTTCTTGCGGCTTAAAGGTCGCTGGATGTAACTTTCTTTTCTGCACTCTTTACTTATCTTTTTAGATTTGATATACTTGTCTTGGTTATGTGGCGGCGAAATGCCGTCTTTTTTATTGCTCATTTTCGCAAACCTCCTGCACTCTCTGCCATTCTTCCTCTGCTTCTTCTAATTTCCTTGTAATATCATCCAGTTCTGCATCAGAGCAAATCCATATCATAACTGCTAACTGACTGATAAATGCTCCATTATAGTTGTAGTCGAACAGTTTTTTATATTGTTCATTACTACCCCAAGTGAACCAATTGTTTTCTATGCACAGTTCTCTTAGCTTCTGATTAGTCATCTTCACTTCTCCTTTCCATCTCCCTATCAAATATCCTCCCGAATATCGCATTGCCTGCTATCAGCACTCCGCTGACGGCTCCTATTATCATTAGTAGTTCAAGTATCATTCTTCGCCGCACCTACCTTTCTCTCAGTTTTGCTAACTGCACCGCAACATCTGGAATAAAAAACTTTTTCCCTTTGTCATCTTTGATGTAGTCCAAATCTTGGACTATACTGTTTACTTTGTTAGAGCCAAACCCTGTAATGTTTCTCAATTTGTTTGGTGAAACATACAACCGTCCACCATTGCTCTGTATAATCTTTTTTTCAATTTCACATGCGATCATTTCTCTCACCTACCTTTGTGATATAATCTCCGTAAGAAAGGAGTACATCATGCTTACTAAATTAGAAAAACAAGTTTTAGATATTTGTAACAACAAACTCGATCCGAATGAACTGATATCATCGCTTAAAATTGAGCCATATCTTTCAGATGTTGCCCCTGTCGACCTCTACCGCTGCTGTAAGTCTCTTAATAGCAATGGCTATTTTGACCATTTCAGCGTTGGTTTAAGTGGTGAATGCCTTATGTCTTTATCTCACCAAGGGCGACACTACAAAGAAATCTCTATGATTAAAGTAAAAAGTTTTCTACTAAGGTCTGTATTAGTTCCTATTGTTGTTTCTTGTGTAACGACCCTTATCACCCTAGCAATAAGAGCGTTATTATAAGAGCCGTTATCATACTCACAAAAATATTTACGATAATACCTGTTGCCTTTATGTCGAACTCTTTTATCTTCAATTCTGCTTTTAACTCCTCAAGCCTTCTCTTTTCCTTATCCAGTTCTTGTTGTTTCTTTCTGATTTGTTCTTCTTGCATATCTCCTCCTCTCCTGCGAACCTGTCAAGTTTCGCAAATTCTTGTGACCGTAGTGTAGCAAGAATTTTGGTTTTGTTTAATATTTTTAAACTTTAGGGGTAAAAAAATATGCTCCAATTTCATCTTTTGATATGTCTAGCATATCTACAATCTTTATTATATCATCTGGGCTGAACCTTGATTTATTGTTCATTTTAAGGGAAAAAGAATTTTCAGATATGCCAAAATCTTCAACGAAAGCCGCTTGAGAGCCATATTTTTCTACTATTTTTCCTCTAAGTTTTGAATAATCAAAAGCCAAATTTATCACCTCACTTTCCAGCATTTCAAAAATTATCTATCTGAGTTGACTATAGTTTACCGTTTTTAAACTTATATGT
>OLZW01000627.1_pt1 | contig 29105 bp, 30 predicted proteins | sample 1674281 | NCBI WGS metagenome assembly OLZW01 (sample SAMEA103958157, study PRJEB25191) | human gut metagenome | biome: human-associated habitat [ENVO:00009003]; feature: intestine environment [ENVO:2100002]; material: feces | place: Germany | collected 2013/2015
ACGGACGCTGCAGAAATACCTTATCCTGGTATATCTGAATTATTTTTCAATTCCGGCATCTTTGAGGATTTTTGCTACAACATCTGTAGGCTGAGCTCCTGCTGCAAGCCATTTTTTAGCTGCTTCTTCATCAACTGTTACAGCGCTTGGCTCAAGGTTTGGATCGTATGTTCCGATTTCTTCGATACATCTTCCATCACGTTTGCAACGAGAATCTGCAACTACGATTCTATAAAAAGGTGCTTTCTTCTGTCCCATTCTTCTTAATCTGATTTTAACTGCCATTGTTTCTTTTCCTCCATTAAATAAAATATATTGTTTTCTTATGTTATATTACTGTTCAGCTATGAAACAGTAACTTTTATGTCAAAGCGTTATCCGCTTCGCTAACTTCTCAATTACAGTCCGAACGGAAGTTTAAATCCACCACTGCGCTTACCGGCTTTTCCGCCCATAAGACCAGGCATCTGTTTCATCATCTTCTTGCTCTGCTCAAACTGTTTCACCAGACGGTTTACTTCAGAGACATCTACTCCTGCACCTCTGGCAATACGGTTCTTTCTGGAAATGTTCAGTATTGACGGATTACTTCTCTCCTGAGGTGTCATGGAAAGGATAATTGACTTGGTTCTGTCCATGGCTTTCTCATCGATCATTCCCTCAATATCCTTCATCTTACCGCCCATACCTGGAAGCATATTCAGGATACTGCCGATACCGCCCATCTTGTTCATCTGTTCCATACTGGTAAGGTAATCGTTGAAGTCAAAGTCCATTTTCTTTAACTTCTTCTGCATGTCCTGCGCCTGTTCTTTATCGATGGAAGCTTCTGCTTTCTCGATCAGGCTCATGACATCACCCATACCAAGGATTCTGGAAGCCATACGTTCCGGATAGAACTGTTCCAGATCAGAAAGTTTCTCGCCCATACCTACATACAGAATAGGCTTACCGGTTACTGCCTTGATAGAAAGGGCTGCACCGCCTCGGGTATCACCATCCATCTTGGTAAGAATGACACCGTCGATTCCTACTTTATCAGCAAATGTGCTTGCCACATTTACCGCATCCTGTCCGGTCATCGCATCTACAATGAGGATGGTTGCATCTACCTGAATGTTCGCCTTGATATCTGCAAGTTCCTGCATCATATCTTCATCAACATGAAGACGACCGGCTGTATCGATAAGTACGACATTCTGCTGATTTGCCTTCGCATGCTCTATGGCTGCTTTCGCAATATCCACAGGCTTCTGCTTATCTCCCATGGAAAATACTTCCACGCCCTGTTTCTCGCCGTTGACCTGCAGCTGTGTGATAGCCGCCGGACGGTAAACATCGCAGGCTACTAAAAGAGGTTTCTTACCTTTGGATTTCAGCTTGCCTGCAAGCTTCGCAACTGTGGTGGTCTTACCTGCACCCTGCAGACCTGCCATCATGAACACTGTGATCTCATTTCCCGGGCGAAGAGGCAGATCTGTTGTCTCACTTCCCATTAATTTCACAAGTTCATCATTAACAATCTTGATCACCATCTGACCCGGATTCAGACCGCTCATAACGTCCTGTCCGATTGCCTGCTCCTGTACAGATTTAGTAAACTGCTTCACAACCTTAAAGTTTACGTCTGCCTCTAACAGAGCCATCTTTACTTCCTTAAGGGCAAGCTTAACGTCCTCCTCTGTCAGGCGGCCCTTGCTTCGCAACTTCTTAAATACATTCTGCAGTTTATCTGTCAAGCTTTCAAATGCCATATGTTATAACTCCTCTAAAATCTCATTGGAAATATTTACAATTTCATCGGAATGATATTCCCGGGCAAGTACACGAATCTGCTTTACCTGTGCCCGTATATTCAGGAATTTCTCTACAAGATGAAGCTTCTGTTCATACTCTTCAAGGGTCTTGTTGCATCTCTTGATCATATCATGCACACCCTGTCTGCTGATGCCCAGATCCTCTGCGACTTCACTCAGCGAGTAATCCTCCAGCACCACGCTCTCATAAACCTGCTGCTGTCTCTCTGTCAGAAGTTCTCCATAAAAATCATATAAATAACCTTGCTCTACAAACTTCTCCATCTGTAATCACCTTGACTATATTAACCTATTTCCAATGTGCTGTCAAGCATTTTCTCTTGACGAACTAAATTTTATCTTGTTTTGTCTTGTGTTATCCTGCGTAAAATCAACACTTCTCTGATTTGCCATCTTTTTGTCTTACCAGGTTCATTCCAGACACGCCCAACAGAATTTGCAAATACAATGTCTGATACCTGCCTCCTGATGTTTCCGGAATCATCTACAAAAGGAATTGACATCGTAGGACCTGCATTCCTCATTTTTTCTTTCAGAAGCATTTTTCGTACCTCATTATTCATCGGAATCGTTCTGACTGATGTTCTGCTCTTCGGAGAAGCCAACGCCATAGTAAAACCGAAGTCTTTTTTCCGGTAACGGTTGACCGTCTTATCAATGGTAAGCATATTATTTTTAAAATCTACATTATCCCATGTAAGCCCGGCAAGCTCTCCTATCCTTACTCCTGTATTAAATAAGAAAATAAATTCTGGATAATACGACCCCAGTGCAGACAGAAAAAGCAATACGGCTGATAAACGCAAAGAATTGCGTCGTCCCATACGAGAAGCGCATACTCCTGAGATCGCTCCACCAATTACACACCCGATTAAAGCACTGGAAGCTGTAACGCCATGCCAAAAAGCATTTAATCCCAAATGTTTCTGAAGAGCCTGTTCTGCTCCAGAAATTACAGCGGTATCATATCCGAAAAGAAGACCGCCTAAAATGGCCACTAAGACCAAACTAACCAAATACAAATTACTGTTTCTCACGATATTAAATTTATAGTTTTCGTACTGGCTACGAAAATACAAAATCTATTCTTTCATCGTATCTTCCGTTAAGTCTTTTTCACATTGTCAGATATATTTCTTTAGATTAGATAATAGTTTCTTAACTAATCTAAGCACCAACAAGCAACATTTGGAACTCTCACACAAAAAAATTATATTTGCTTCGGATTATTATAAAGGTAAGATAAATGAAACGAATAAACTCATTAGAGTCTCTACCAGAAAACATAGATATATTGACGGGTATTGACCTTATAGGCAACATAAAAAGGCTTTTTAAGACTCCTGCCCAGATGCCTGGATGCCTGTTCTTGTTGTGTATCCGAGGAAACTGTTCTATAACTATACATTTAAGCAAATATGAACTGAAGAAAAATTCCATAGCTATAATTTTCCCGCATCAGTTTGTACAAGTCATGGAAGAAAGCAATGACTGTCGCTTTATATTTGTCGGATTTTCAAAAAAGTTAATCCAAAGTCCTCCTTTATTCTCTCGAATGATAGAATACACCTCCTCCATTTTTGAGGAACCGGTAATAGAGCTAAGACCTGAAGTAGCAGAAATATTTTATGAATACTTCAAAGTCTTGACAAAGGCGATGAGACTGCCCAACAGTTTTATCAAGGACGAACAGGCAGATCTTATTTGCAGCCAGCTGATTATGGGATTAGGAAATATTTATAAGCAAGGAGAAAGCAACGAACGTCCGCGTTATAACCGAAATCAGGAGATTGTAAAAGAGTTGGTACGCGTTGTGATAGAAAATTACAGATCGGAACGTAATATATCTTTCTATGCCGAGAAAATGCATCTTTCACCTCAGCATCTCAGCACTACCATAAAGAAAACTACGGGAAAAACGTTGACTGACATTATTTCGACTTTCGTCATACGGGATGCTCAGGCAAAACTCCGTTCTACCGAACTCACTATCCAAGAGATAGCCTATTCACTCAATTTCCCCGATATCTCATTTTTCGGGAAATATTTTAAGCGATATACAGGCATGTCGCCCAAACAATATCGGAATATGGAATAGTTGGAAAAATCCAACTATTCCTCTATAATTGTTACATCTGTGATATTCTTATTCCGTTTGCGGTGATAAAACAACAAGCGAATCAGATCGTTTACCGCATATACAATGGCTGTTACTCCCAAAACAATAAACGGAACGGTAGCTGCCTGGAACGGATTGAACAGAATAACAACACCAGATGCCAGAATCAACACAGAAACCAGATAGAAAAGAAGAGGTACCTTTACCGCTTGACGCACAGATATAAAGTTTATCAGCTGTGACAATCCTCCTAACACAAGCAGCGCTCCAAGCAAGTACATTAAGATATTTACAAAAAATTCCGGCATTATCATCAGCCAAAATCCCAATAAAGTACTTCCCAATGCAACAATAGGAAATGACCTGCGCATTTCTACATCCTTATGTCGGGAAGCAGCATAGTAAGAGAATAATCCAAACAAACCCGGTAACAAGAAAAGTACTCCTACCGTTATTACTAAATAAATAATAGCGGCTTCAGGCCATACAACTAGCAAAATTCCGATTGCCAATGCACATAAGCTACTTATCGCAGCATAATTCAATGATTTCATACACTTTTAATTTATTATCTATTACGAATATATCTTATTCTATCTATATAAACAAATAAAAACACCAATTTACCTAAAAGACTGTCACTTTTTTAAAGCAAGTCTATTTTCGTCCTTCTGATACCCCATTAACAGAACTCTTTACACTCATCAGCCAGTAAGGTAACCAGGAAATTTTATAGTTTTCTTCTGTTAAATTCATAAAAAAAGTAGTTTTTTACTTGCAAATCCGCAAATTATCTCTACTTTTGCAACATACAATCAAGTTATAGTTCACGTGTTATGAAACAAACAATGGTAAATACATTTTTCTGGTGGCACCTCTTGCAGCTTCAAAAAGTCGTAAGGGAACATCAGTCATGTGTATATATACCATAATAAATATATAGTAAAAATATAACAAAAAGGGCTGTCGTACTTACGACAGCCCTTTTTGTTTTTTATCACTTTCCAACAGAATAATTTTATGAAAACTTATCAAGTAGACAAAAACGGTTTTTACGGAAACTTCGGCGGAGCATATATTCCCGAAATCCTCCATCAGTGTGTACAGAATCTGAAAAACGCATACCTGAAAGTCATGGAAACAGAAGAGTTCAAACAGGAATTCGCTCAACTTCTCCGCGACTATGTAGGACGTCCATCACCCCTGTATCTGGCAAAACGGCTTTCCGATAAATACGGATGTAAAATCTATCTGAAACGGGAAGACCTGAATCACACAGGAGCACATAAAATCAACAATGCCATCGGACAGGTACTTCTAGCACGCCGCATGGGCAAAAAACGTATCATTGCCGAAACCGGAGCCGGCCAACATGGTGTAGCTACTGCTACTGTCTGTGCGCTAATGGATATGGAATGTATCGTATATATGGGAAAAACCGATGTAGAGCGCCAGCACATTAACGTAGAAAAAATGAAAATGCTGGGAGCAACAGTACGCCCTGTCACTTCTGGCAACATGACATTGAAAGATGCTACAAACGAAGCAATCCGCGACTGGTGCTGCCATCCGGATGATACGTACTATCTCATTGGCTCAACCGTAGGTCCTCATCCTTATCCCGATATGGTAGCCCGCTTGCAATCTGTCATCAGCGAAGAAATAAGAAAACAACTTTTGGAGCATGAAATGCGAGATTATCCGGATTACCTGATAGCATGCGTCGGAGGAGGCAGCAACGCTGCCGGTACAATTTATCACTACATCGATGATGAACGTGTAAAAATCGTTCTGGCAGAAGCTGGTGGAAAGGGTATACACAGTGGTATGTCAGCGGCAACTATTCAGCTGGGGCGCCTAGGCATCATCCATGGTTCAAAAACATTGCTTATACAGGACGAAGACGGACAGATTATCGAACCTTATTCCATATCTGCCGGACTAGACTATCCGGGCATCGGTCCCATGCATGCCAATCTTGCCGCACAACATCGCGCCACCGTATTGGCCATCAACGACGATGAAGCAATTAGTGCAGCCTACGAACTGACCAGACTCGAAGGAATCATTCCCGCATTAGAGTCGGCACATGCACTGGGAGCTCTCAGCAAAATCAAATTCAAGCCCAGCGATATTGTTGTCCTGACTGTTTCAGGAAGAGGTGACAAGGATATCGAAACCTATTTAGATAATCAACCCTATAATGACTAAGTCACAATTTTATAAGTTACAATACAATGAAAACATATACATATCATACAGCACATAAAGTATTGTTAGGCGATTTACATACTCCGGTAAGCACCTATCTCAAGGTACGCGATCTCTTCCCTCAAAGCGCACTCATGGAGAGTTCCGACTATCACGGAAGCGAAAACAACCGTTCGTTTATTGCCTTCAATCCGATAGCAAGCATCAGTATCAATCATGGAACAGCAACCATGAATTTTCCCGATGATACCTGCATGGAAAAAGAACTTGGTACAAACTTTACGGCAGAAGATGCCATCAACGGTTTTCTGTCGTGCTTCAGTATAGAAGGAGAATACTCTCATTACTGCGGATTATATGGATATACCACATTCAATGCCGTACGTTACTTCGAAGGCATACCGGTAAAAGACAGCCACGAACCGAAAAATGATGCTCCGGAAATACTTTACATTTTATACAAATACCTGATTGTCTTCAATGATTTCAAAAGCGAAATGGTATTGATCGAGATGCAGGACAGTCAGGAAAAAAGTCACATAGGTGAAATAGAGAAAGCTATAAACAACCGAAACTATACGACTTATGATTTTCATCCTACAGGTGAAACTACCAGTACACTGACCGATGAAGAACATAAAGCCAATATCCGCAAAGGCATAGCACACTGTATGCGGGGAGATGTCTTTCAGGTAGTTCTCTCACGGCGATTTATTCAAAAGTTTCAGGGAGACGATTTCAAGCTGTACCGTGCACTGAGAAGCATCAATCCGTCACCATATCTGTTTTATTTTGACTTCGGAGGCTTCCGTATCTTCGGTTCATCTCCAGAAACACACTGTAAAATAGAAAACGGACAGGCTACTATCGATCCGATAGCCGGAACTACCCGACGCAGTGGAGATAAAGAAACAGATAGCCAACTGACAGCTTCACTGCTTGCCGACCCGAAAGAGAATGCAGAACACGTCATGCTGGTCGATCTGGCACGAAATGACCTGAGCCGCAACTGCCACAACACACATATTGAGTTTTTCAAAGAGCCTCAATATTACAGTCATGTTATTCACCTAGTAAGTCGTGTAAACGGAACACTCAGTAAAACGACCAATCCAGTACGTACGTTCATCGATACCTTTCCAGCCGGAACATTGAGTGGTGCTCCCAAGGTACGTGCCATGCAACTCATCAGTGAAATAGAACCACATAATCGTGGCGTATACGGAGGATGTATCGGATTTATCGGACTAAACGGCGCGCTAAATCAGGCCATTACCATACGTACTTTTGTAAGCCGCAATAATGAGCTTTGGTTTCAGGCGGGAGGCGGCATTACAGCATTAAGCAACGAAGAGAATGAATTACAAGAAGTAAACAACAAGCTGGGAGCTTTGAAAAAAGCGATCCTTCTGGCAGAACAATTATAATTATCCGACAATGAAAATAGTTATCATAGACAATTACGACTCGTTTACCTATAATCTGAGTCACCTGATAAAAGAGCTTGGAGCAGAAGTAACAGTACTACGAAATGACTGTTTCCATATAGAAGATTTAGAGAAATTCGACAAGATAGTGCTTTCTCCAGGTCCGGGAATCCCCAGTGAAGCAGGTCTGCTGCTGGATGTCATTAAAAATTATGCCGGTCGAAAGCCTATTCTAGGAGTCTGTCTTGGTGAACAAGCCATCGGAGAAGTCTTCGGAGGCAGCCTGATAAACCTCGACACAGTATTCCACGGCATACAGAGTCCGGTAGAAATCGTTGCAGACGACTATATCTTCTGCGGATTACCCCATGAAATACCCGTCGGACGTTATCACTCGTGGGTAGTAGACACAAAAGATTTTCCCACTTGTCTGGAAATTACAGCCAGAAGCCGCGAAGGATATATCATGGCATTGCGCCACCGTCAGTATGACATCTGCGGAATACAGTTTCATCCGGAATCTATACTTACTCCCGATGGCAAACAAATGATACAAAACTGGTTAAACCACTAAAAAACAGCTACTACAATGAAAGAAATACTCATACGACTTTTTGCTCACGAAGAGCTCTCGCACGAAGAGGCATGCAATCTGATGAAAGGCATCACACGTGGCGACTACAATGAAGCGCAGATTGCTTCGCTGCTCACCGTATTCCAGATGCGTGGAGTAAAAGTAAACGAACTCACCGGATTTCGTGAGGCATTGCTGACAACACGTGTTCCGGTAGATTTCTCCGATTTCCAGCCAATAGACATTGTCGGTACAGGAGGTGACGGAAAAAATACGTTTAATATCTCTACTTGTGCCTGTTTCATCGTTGCCGGAGCCGGATATGCCGTAGCCAAACACGGAAATTACGGCGCAACCTCAGTAAGTGGAGCGAGCAACGTAATGGAACAGCACGGGGTAAAATTTACCAACGATGAAAGTAAACTGCGCCGTTCCATCGAAACATGCGGCATGGCATACCTGCATGCCCCTCTCTTCAATCCGGCCATGAAAACGGTTGCTCCGGTACGGAAAGCTCTGCAAGTACGAACATTGTTCAATCTGCTAGGTCCGCTTGTAAACCCATGTCTGCCGGCCTTTCAGCTGCTAGGTGTGGCCGATCTTCCCCAAATGCGGTTATACACCAATACCTTGCAGCGTCTGAATATCGGTTTTGCCGTAGTCAACAATCTCGACGGATATGATGAAATTTCCCTAACCGACGAATTTAAAGTCATGACCAATCGTTATGAAACAATTTACCGTCCCTCAGACCTAGGATTTACTATCTCACGAAAGGAAGAATTATACGGCGGAAGAACTCCAGAAGAAGCTGCCAGCATATTCGACAATGTCCTGCAAAACCGTGCTACAAAAGCCCAGACAGACTGTGTTCTGATAAATGCTTCGTTCGCCATACAAGCCCGCGAGCCACAAAAGCAAATAGAAGAATGCGTATCAATGGCCAGAGAATCACTGGAAAGCGGACGGGCATGGAACACATTCTGTAAATTCGTCAGCATGAACAGCTGAAAACATCTGCACATTTTTATAAAAACATCACCACATTTTATAATAAACATCACCATGAATCAAGATATACTGACCGACATCATCGCCCATAAAAGAAAAGAAATCGCCATACAGGAAGCTGCTGTTTCGGCTTCGTTCCTCGAGAATCATATTGGAGGAACTACCGTTACACACAGCATGAAACAAAGTCTGACAGCCTCATCCACAGGCATCATCGCTGAGTTCAAACGCAGGTCGCCATCGAAAGGATGGATAAACTGTGAAGCCGACGCATCGATCGTGCCTCACAGCTACGAACTGGCAGGAGCTGCTGCATTGTCTATTCTGACAGACGAACTGTTTTTCGGTGGGTCATTGAAAGACATTCGTAATGCCCGTCCTACGGTAAATATCCCTGTGTTGCGCAAGGACTTTATCATCAGCCGATACCAGTTACTGCAAGCCAAAGTGGCACAAGCTGACGCCGTGCTGCTAATAGCAGCAGCACTGAGCAAAGACGAATGCATGAGCTTGGCAAAAGAAGCCCATGCATTACAACTGGAAGTATTACTCGAAATCCATACCGAACAGGAAACAGACTATATAAACGAATATGTCGACATGATAGGAGTAAACAACCGCAACCTGGGAACGTTTCATACCGATACGGAGAACTCCTTTCGCCTTGCAGAGAAACTTCCCAAAGATAAAGTTCTGGTTTCGGAGAGTGGCATTTCCAACCCTGAAACAGTCATCAAGCTACGTGAAGCCAGTTTCCGAGGTTTCCTTATCGGAGAGAATTTTATGAAAACCGAAAATCCCGGAAAAGCTTTAAATGAGTTTATAAACCAACTTCAATCTGCCTTATGATTGTAAAAGTATGCGGCATGCGGCAGCCTGAAAACATCAGAGCAGTGGAACAGGCAGGAGCCGACTGGATAGGATTGATCTGTTACGACCGTTCGCCTCGTTTTGTTTCATCGGTTCCTTCATATCTTCCGCAACACTCAAAACGTATAGGAGTTTTTGTCAATGAAGATTATGCAGGCATTACACATCGTGCACACGAGCTGAGCCTTGACTATCTGCAACTGCATGGCAAAGAAACACCTGGGCTATGTAAAAAGCTGCATGAAGAAGGTTTCAGACTTATCAAGGCTTTCGCCCTTCGAAAAGCATCCGATTTGGAGTGTACCTATGCATATGCTCCTTACTGTGATTATTTCCTTTTCGACACTCCCTGTCATGGATATGGAGGTTCAGGACAATCTTTCGACTGGAGTATATTGGGAAATTACAAAGGTGACACTCCTTTCCTCTTAAGCGGAGGCATACGTCCGGAAAGCTTGCCTGCCCTATCCGGTTTCCATCATCCACGCTGGGCCGGCATCGACCTGAACAGTGGATTTGAAACTGCTCCGGCACAAAAAGACGCAAAGCAACTAGCTTCTTTTATCGAACAATTCAGACTATTAACCAACAAATAAAAACATATCACTATGAACCGTATTAATGAATTATTCAGCAGAAAACACCACGATATCCTTTCTTTATATTTCTGTGCCGGAAGTCCTACACTGGAAGGAACAGCAACAGTAATCAATACTCTGGAACAAAAGGGAATTGACATGATAGAAATAGGTATTCCGTTCAGTGATCCCATGGCAGACGGAGTCGTCATTCAGAATGCAGCTACCCAGGCTTTACGAAATGGAATGACTTTAAGAAAACTCTTCGACCAACTGAAAGAAATTCGTCAGGAAGTAAGTATTCCACTTATTCTCATGGGCTACCTGAACCCCATCATGCAATATGGTTTCGAAAATTTCTGTAAAAGTTGCCAAAGCTGCGGCATAGACGGTGTAATCATTCCCGACCTGCCATTTAAAGATTATGTAGAAGAATTCCGCCCTATAGCAGAGCAGTACGACTTGCGCATCATCATGCTCATTACTCCCGAAACCAGTGAAACACGGGTACGAGAAATAGACCAGCACACTGATGGATTCATCTACATGGTTTCTTCCGCTGCTACAACCGGAGCTCAAACCAACTTCGATGAAGAAAGGCAGGCATATTTCTGCCGTATCGAGAATATGCAGCTACGTAATCCACGCATGGTAGGTTTCGGCATATCGAACAAACAAACCTACGAAACAGCTGCTTCACATGCCTCCGGATGTATTATAGGAAGTAAATTTATTACTCTTCTCGACGAAGAACATGGTAATGCAGACCGAGCAGCCGAACGTTTGATGCACTTATTAGGACGATAAAATTATAAGACATCAAACCCCTAAAATGATAAAAGTGAAACCATGAGAAGGGATAATTAATTGATTTATCACATAAAAACAATCATTTTGTTGTTTTCTTTCCCCAACTGTTGCATGGTTAGAACTCTTTTTACTATCTTTGTGACAAATTAAGCAATATACACTAACATGATAAAGCCAGATTATCCTTCCGTTTTGCTAATCTATACCGGAGGTACGATTGGAATGATTGAAAATCCGGAAACAGGAGCACTGGAAGCCTTCAATTTTGACCAACTTCAAGAAAACGTTCCAGAACTAAAACGTTTTAATTATCGTATATCCTCTTACCAGTTCAACCCTCCTATTGACTCTTCCGATATGGAACCGGCTTTGTGGAGCAAATTAGTAAAAATCATTCATTACAATTACGATAATTTCGACGGCTTTGTCATTCTGCACGGAACGGATACCATGGCTTATACGGCATCGGCACTGAGCTTCATGCTGGAAAACTTGAGCAAACCTGTTATTCTGACCGGAAGTCAGTTGCCTATCGGAGTGTTACGTACTGACGGTAAGGAAAACCTGATCACTTCCATTGAAATAGCAGCTGCCAAGTATCCGGACGGACGGGCAATAGTTCCTGAAGTGTGTATTTTCTTCGAAAATCTTCTGCTGCGAGGAAATCGTACAACCAAAATCAATGCAGAAAACTTCAATGCATTCCGTTCGTACAACTATCCCCCACTGGCTACAGCAGGTATACATATCAAGTATGAATACGACCGTATCCGGAAAGCAGACTTGAACCTTCCGATGCATCCTCATTATGTATTCGATACAAATGTGCTTATTCTCACCATATTCCCCGGCATCCAAGAAAATGTAGTAAGTAATGTTTTCCGTATACCGGGATTAAAAGCAGTGGTACTGAAAACATATGGTTCGGGAAATGCTCCGCAAAAACCTTGGTTTATCCGCTTGTTGAAAGAAGCTACCCAACGAGGCATTGTCATCGTAAACATTTCACAGTGTCCTGCAGGTATGGTAGAAATGGCACGTTATGAAACCGGTCTTCACCTTTTAGATGCAGGTGTCATCAGTGGATTTGATGCTACTGTAGAAAGTGTCCTAACCAAGCTAATGTTCCTGTTCGGACATAACCTGACCCCAAAAGAAGTACGGAACGAAATGAACCGTTCCATTGCCGGAGAATTTACGCGTCCTGAATTGTAATATTTTTGTAATACCTATTTCATCGTGGCGAAACAAAAAAGCATCACTTTTGCAGCAACTAATTATAACAAAAGCACTATGAACGATTATCGTATTCTTGTTGTAGACGATGAAGAAGACCTTTGCGAGATTCTGAAGTTCAATCTTGAGATGGAAGGGTATACGGTAGATACAGCTTATTCTGCCGAAGAAGCATTGAAACTAGACATCACACAATACAATTTGTTGCTGCTAGATGTGATGATGGGAGAAATATCTGGTTTCAAAATGGCGCGCATGTTGAAAGCTAATAAGGATACAGCCGAAATTCCTATTATTTTCATTACCGCAAAAGATACTGAAAACGATACAATCACAGGATTTAACCTGGGAGCAGATGACTATATCTCGAAACCATTCTCATTGCGTGAGGTAATCATGCGTGTGAAAGCGGTATTACGCCGCACGGCAGGTGTACAGATAAAAGAAGAAGAACAGCTTCAATACAAGGGGCTCGTTATAAATATACCTCAGAAGAAAGTCACGATAGACGGAGAGGAAACTTCGTTGACTAAAAAAGAATTTGAAATATTATTGCTGCTGCTACAAAATCAGGGACGAGTATTTTCACGCGAAGATATTCTGGCAAAAGTATGGAATGACGAAGTGTATGTACTCGATCGTACCATAGACGTAAATATCACCCGTTTACGTAAAAAGATAGGCAGCTACGGCAAATACATAGTAACCCGTTTAGGATATGGTTACTGTTTCGAATGTGAATAATTCTATAAAACTATCATGACTAAACTTTCATATCGTTTATTACCATTCAACAAACGGCTTTTTCTTTCAGTCATCACTTTGTTTCTCGCTTTTGCTGTCTGCTTTATGCTGTTTCAGTATCAGCGCGAAAAGTCATACAAAAGTGAACTGCTGAATACACAGTTGCAGAACTATAATGCGCAATTATATGATTTTATCAGCGAAAACGATAATTTCAGCGTAGATACTTTGCAACACTATGTTACTACGCATATGATTCCTAACCTGCGGGTAACACTTATCACTTCCGAAGGTGAAGTGCTTTACGACAATACCCAAAAAGATATCAGACAGTTTAAGAATCATAGCTCGCGCAAAGAAGTACAAGATGCCCTGATGTACGGCAGTGGATATTCTATCAGCCGTTACTCAGAAAGTCTGAACGGAGAAGAATTTTTTTATTCGGCACGTTATTATCCGGCCAAACAAATAATAATACGCTCAGCCCTTCCTTACAATGTAAGTCTGAGCGAACATCTGCGTGCTGATTCCGGATTCATCTGGTTTACTATTATCATCAGTTTGATACTGATGTCTATCTTCTATCGTTTTACTCATAAACTGGGAACTTCTATCACCCAGTTGCAGCAATTTGCATTAAAGGCTGACCGAAACGAACCGATAGACCTGGATATCCTGGAATCATTCCCAAAGAATGAACTTGGAGAAATATCACAACATATCATCAAGATATACAAACGACTGCACCGGGCTAAGGAAGCACTGTATATCGAACGTGAAAAACTGATATCGCATTTACAGACATCACACGAGGGATTGGGAGTATTTACCCGCGAACGAAACGAAATTCTGGTAAATAACCTGTTTACTCAATATGCAAATACGATATCCGACCATAACCTGACTTCTACCGAAGAAGTTTTCTCCATTCCGGAACTGGCTCCTATCACGGATTTCCTGAACCGAAACGAAGGAAATTTTCATAAGGAAGAAAAAAGATTTTCACTGCATATCGACAAAAACGCACGTTCGTTCTCAGTAGAATGTATTATTTTTCAGGATCACGCCTTCGAAATTTCCATCATAGACGTGACGCAGGAAGAAGAACAGGCTCGACTGAAACGCCAGCTTACACAAAACATCGCTCATGAGCTGAAAACTCCAGTGAGCAGTATACAAGGATATCTGGAAACAATTTTGAATAACCCTAACATTACACCGGCTACCATGCATACGTTCTTGGAACGAAGTTACGCACAGAGTAACCGCTTGACTATACTTTTACGGGATATTTCTGTACTGACACGTATGGATGAAGCTCCACATCTGGTAGAAATAGAAACAGTCAACCTGAGCAAGTTGATAGAAAACATGTTGAATGAAGTAGCATTGGGATTGGAAGAAAAACAAATAAAAGTTGTAAACAAACTTCCTTTCAACCTGATACTGACCGGAAACAACTCGCTGATTTATTCTATTTTCCGTAACCTGATGGATAATGCTATTGCTTATGCCGGTACGAACATAACAGTTACAATCAACTGCTTCCGTGAAGATGAAAAATTTTATTATTTCAGCTTTTCCGATACGGGAGTTGGAGTTCCGGAAGAACATCTGAACCGTTTGTTCGAACGCTTCTACCGAGTAGACAAGGGACGTTCAAGAAAACTGGGAGGAACCGGACTGGGACTTGCCATCGTAAAAAATGCCGTCTTGTTCCACGGAGGAACTATCTTCGCCAAGAACAATCCTCATGGTGGACTTGAGTTCGTCTTTACTCTACAAAAAAACAAAGAGGCGTAAAAACAGAGAAAACATATCAATCTATATTCAAAAAGCAAAGGCTGCTTTCAACTGATTATCAAACAGTTAAAAGCAGCCTTATTTTTCATCCAAAACTTCAGCATATCTTCATCAAAACTTCTCGATATTTTTCTAAAAATCGTACAAATATCAGAGAAATTTGTACGAAAAATTACTGAAACTTCCTGACATATATTTCATAAGAATTAACGATCCAGCACACACCAGGTGCAAACAAAATCAGGGGAAGCTATATAATGTATATCAAAATGAATTTGTGAGGAAGTTCGCAACTCGTGCCCCTCACATCTGCCGTCCGTCTGAAGCTGGAATGGAACAATACGAAGATGCTCCAGAAAATCAACTCCTTGTTCATCGAGCAACTTATACATGGTTTCTTTTGCCGACCACTGGACAAGCAGATAAGCTGTATCGGATGAATGGCGAAGTTCGTCCGGATACATAAACCGACCGGCAACTTTCCGAACACGATTGGAAATATACTCGATATCAACTCCTACTTCGTATGTAGCATGGAGTCCAACAGCAACATATCCTCGCGTATGAGAGATTGTAATATGAAAACTTCCGTCGGTCAAAAATGGCTTTCCTGAAGAATAATGAGAAATATGTTTTTCTTCTCCACAAACAGCACGAAGCAATACCCGCACAGCAAGATATTCCAACTGGCGTGCCTCCGACTTCAACTGCGACAATTCTTCATCGTATGGCAAAGATGCAACCAGCATTTTTCTCAACTCTTCGGCAGTTTCCTCAACGCGCCAGATAGCGAATAAAGCTCCGTTTTCAATCCACTTTTTAAGAAGAGGCATAGATGATCAATCTTTCTTTTCCTTACTTGTATTCATTCCTACAGTGACTTTCACCTTTACTATACGACGAACATCCATTTCGAGGATTTCAAAACGGTAGCGGTCATAATTTATTACTTCATGCAGAACGGGAAACTCTCCTTTCAATTCCAACAACAGTCCAGCCAATGTATCGGCATCTCCAGCTACTGCTTCAAAATCATCCGGATTAATTTCTGCCAGTTTATAGAAGTCGGAAAGCAAAGTCTTTCCTTCAAAGATATATACGTTCTCCGAAATCTTCACATAGGTACGTTCTTCTTCATCGTACTCATCGTTTATCTCACCCACGATTTCTTCGATAATATCTTCCATCGTCACAATGCCCGATGTTCCTCCAAATTCATCTACCACGATGGCAATATGAATTTTGTTGGCCTGAAAATCGCGAAGCAAATCGTCTATCATCTTCGTTTCAGGGACAAAAAACGCCGGACGTATCAAATTCTGCCATTTAAAGTCGGCTCCTTTATCCAAATAAGGGAGCAAGTCTTTGATATATAAAACACCTTTAATGTTATCGCGCGACTCTTCATATACGGGTATTCTGGAATAAGCATTTTCCACGATGCATTTTATAACCTCCGGAAAGGGAGTGTTTATTTCCAGATCTACAATATCAAGTCTTGAAGTCATGACTTCTTCTGCTGTTTCCTCACCAAAACGAATAATGCCTTTCAGCATATTGCTTTCTTCGGATATTTCATTCTTGTCGGTCAGCTCTAAAGCCTGCGACAGTTCATCGACCGAGAGATTGGGAACCTTACGTTTTTTGGTAAGCTTGTTTATCAAAAAAGTGGAATGTACTAGCAAATTCGACACGGGCTTAAAAACAGAACGCAACAGATAAACAACCGGTGCTGCTTTACGGCAAAATTTCAACGTATTTTGTGCAGAATATATTTTCGGCATGATTTCCCCGAAAAGCAACAACAGAAAAGTAAGCACAACCGTTATGAGCAAAAACTCAAGTAACTGAGCATCGCCAAAATCTATCACACTGGCAAAAAAGAAATTGCACAACATGATTATTGTTACATTGACAAAGTTATTCGAAATAAGAATGGTAGCAAGCAAACGTTCCGAATCATCAAGCAAAGCTCTAATGCGTGAATCAGAAGGATGCTCATTTTCATCCACCTTACTCAGATCGGAAGGGGACAACGAAAAAAAAGCGATTTCGGATGCCGAAACAAAACCAGAAGCATACAATAATAGAATTGCAAGAATCAATGCAATTATAGCCCCCATAGAAGGGGGAACGACGGTCACTCCGTCACATAAATCCTGTAAGTAGGATATACACGAGTCAGGGTCCAAGGAATAAATATTTAGTTAAACATCAATTTTCTTTTTTCTCTTTCGCCGCAAGTCTGTACTGTCTGAAATATCTTATACAAGTAATATACCAGACTATGCCGCTTACGGAGAAAGAGCATTCGGCTTTAGAACGGCAAATCATCGGAAGCGTCAGCCGTTTGTACCGCTTGTGCCGATGAAGGCTGCTGAGGAGCGACACCCGGCTGCATTGGCTGTTGTGCCGTGCCAGCCTGAGTTGTACGCAGAGTAAGCATCTCCATATTATCGGCAAAAATCTCTACAATATAACGCTTGATTCCGTTCTGATCGTCATAAGAACGAGAACGGATTTTTCCTTCAATATACAGTTTGTCACCTTTATGAACATATTTTTCTGCTGTTTCGGCAAGGCCACGCCACAAGACAATATTGTGCCATTCTGTACGCTCCGGAACTTGTGTACCGTTCGCCAATGTATAAGCACGGTCTGTCGTAGCCAAGGGGAATGTTGCCACAGCTACACCATTATCCAAATAACGTACATCGGGATCCTTTCCCACATTGCCTATCAACTGAACTTTATTTAATGACATAATTTACTTTCTTTTAAATATTTGGCTTCAAAATTAGAGAAAAAAAACGAGAAGTCAAGCGCGATACGGGAAATTTATGTAAGTCGTCAATCAAAACTCTCTGATATTCTTTTCCCAGCATACTTATTTCAGACAATACAACTTCATAACAATCAGCATAGATAATCCGATGCGACAGCACATGCTTCACTCCTTCTGCCACCAACCTGATATTATCTATCTGACACCCTCCAAACAAACGTTCAAACTCCGGAATCTGAAGAATATGTTGCCCGTCAAGTGGAGCCTCTGTTTCTATCAAAGGAAATTCATACAGATTATGCCAGATGTCGCCTGCCCCGCGCTTATATATATAGGTATAAGCCCCTACACGTACATAGAAATAATGAAAATAGCGATTAGAAACTTTTGTTTTATGCTTCTTGCAAGGTAACTCATCTACTATGCCTTTCTGCAAAGCCACACAACTGTCAGACAAAGGACAAAACAAACACGAAGGTGAAGACGGCACACACTGAAGTGCTCCAAAATCCATAATAGCCTGATTATATAATGCAGGCTGTGCTTTATCCAGCAATTCATCAGCCAGCTCCGCAAATAGTTTTTTACCGGAATTTGTATCAATCGGCTCTTCTACTCCCATCCAACGCGCTATCACTCTATACACATTGCCATCGACAACGGCACAAGGCATATCATAGGCAAAGGAACAAATAGCCGCTGCGGTATAATCGCCTACTCCTTTCATTTTTCTGACTCCTGCATATGTATCAGGGAATGCGCCCTCCCGGGCAATCGAACGAGCAGCCTCATACAAGTTTCTGGCACGGGAATAATAACCCAGCCCCTGCCAATATTTCATCACCTCATCTTCATCAGCATCTGCCAAGGTCTGAAAATCGGGAAAACGTTCTATAAACCGGCAGTAGTAGTCATATCCTTGCGCTACCCGCGTTTGTTGCAGAATAATTTCAGATATCCATATTTTATAAGGATTTTTCGTATTTCTCCAAGGCAAATCACGTTTATTCTCTTTATACCAATTTATAATCTTGTCGCTCAGCAAACTCATCCAAAATGTTTTTTCAATATTTATACCAGTCAAATTTTCAGCAAAAATAAAGGTTTTAGCAAAGCACAAGCCACTTTTTACAAAATTTGTTCGAAAGAAATTTTTCTGAGAACGAGAAAAGCTATATATTTGCAATCCAAAAAATTAAGATAACGTATAACAATAATTATTAGCGAAATGACTAAAGCAGATATTGTAAACGAAATTGCTAGAAACACAGGTATTGACAAGGCAACAGTCCTGACCACACTTGAAGCGTTTATGGATTCAGTAAAAGAATCGTTGTCAAACGATGAAAACGTATACCTTCGTGGTTTCGGTAGTTTCATTGTGAAGAAAAGAGCGCAGAAGACTGCCCGTAACATTTCAAAGAATACAACTATTATTATTCCGGAGCACAATATTCCGGCATTTAAGCCAGCAAAAACATTTACTCTTTCAGTAAAGAAATAAATTAACATTAGTATTAACCCTATAAATTTTTAAAAGTATGCCTAGCGGAAAGAAAAGAAAAAGACATAAAATGTCTACACACAAACGTAAAAAAAGACTAAGAAAGAACAGACATAAAAGCAAAAAATAATTGTTAGTCTGTCCGACTTCAATAAAGAACAAACTTGTAAAGCTCCTACTAGTCTTTCAGGTTTGTTCTTTGTGTATGTGATAATACAGACTTTACAGACAAGTTTCCAATCTAAACTATTCATCTTACCGAAACATGTTACGTCTGTATATTTCGAAAAGCATTATTAACATTCTAAAAACTAAGTAACAAGTGACAAGCGAATTAGTAGTAGATGTACAGCCTAAAGAAATCTCTATTGCGCTCTTGGAAGACAAGAACCTGGTAGAGTTCCAGAAAGAAGAACGAAATCTGTCTTTCTCGGTTGGCAATATGTACGTAGGCAAGATACGCAAGCTCATGCCTGGACTGAATGCCTGTTTTGTGGATGTAGGTTTCGAAAAAGACGCTTTCCTTCACTACTTAGACCTCGGACCTCAATTTAATTCTTACCAAAAGTATCTGAAGCAGGTCATCAGCGACAGAAAAAAACTTTATCCAATGTCGAAAGCATCGATACTGCCCGACATTGATAAGGATGGAACCATTTCGAACGTTTTACAGCAGGGACAGGAAGTCATCGTACAAATCGTAAAAGAACCTATCTCAACCAAAGGACCGCGACTGACATGTGAACTATCTTTCGCCGGACGATACCTTGTCCTGATTCCGTTCAACGATAAAGTTTCTGTTTCCCAGAAAATCAAATCAAGCGAAGAACGCGCACGCTTAAAGCAATTATTGCAAAGCATCAAACCGAAAAACTTCGGAGTAATAGTACGTACCGTAGCAGAAGGAAAGCGTGTTGCAGAACTGGATGCAGAACTGAAAGTATTACTGAAGCATTGGGAAGATACCATCTCAAAAGTACAAAAGGCAACCAAACTGCCTTCATTGGTATACGAGGAAACAAGCCGCACGGTAGCCATGCTGCGCGACTTATTCAACCCTTCGTATGAAAATATTTATGTAAACGATGAAAGCGTTTACAATGAAGTAAAAGATTATGTAACGCTCATTGCTCCCGAACGTTCGGGAATCGTGAAGCTTTACAAAGGACAGCTTCCCATTTTCGACAATTTTGCAATAACCAAGCAAATCAAATCTTCGTTCGGTAAAACGGTTTCATACAAAAGCGGAGCTTATCTTATTATAGAACATACAGAAGCTTTGCATGTGGTAGATGTAAACAGTGGCAACCGGTCCAAATCCGGCAACGGTCAGGAAGCCAATGCGTTGGACGTAAATTTAGGTGCAGCAGACGAACTTGCCCGACAACTCCGCCTGAGAGATATGGGAGGTATCATCGTTGTCGATTTCATTGATATGAATCTTGCCGAGAACCGACAAAAACTATATGAACGCATGTGCCAAAACATGCAGAAAGACCGAGCAAAACACAACATATTGCCACTCAGCAAATTTGGATTAATGCAGATTACCCGTCAGAGAGTCCGTCCTGCTATGGACGTCAATACCGATGAAGACTGTCCGACGTGTTTTGGAAAAGGGAAAATAAAGCCCTCCATATTATTTACAGATACATTGGAAAGTAAAATTGACTACCTGGTCAATAAACTGAAGGTCAAGAAATTTACATTACATATCCATCCCTATGTTGCCGCTTACATCAATCAAGGAATAGTTTCCTTAAAACGTAAATGGCAAATGAAATTCGGATTTGGTATAAAGATAATACCTAATCAAAGCCTCGCTTTCCTGGAATATAAATTCTATGATATGCATGGCGATGAACTTGACATGAAAGAAGAGTTCGAAATAAAATAACTCTGATACAAGAAAGGGAAAAATAAATATCCTAAGAAGTGCGGACGGATGCCTTACCATAAAGGGTGTCCGTCCGTTTTTATCCGGAACAGAGCAAAATCATTTTCCACTCACACACAAAAAGATTATTTTTGCATATAGAATCATCTAAATCTCCAATTTGAGCGTATGAAAAAAAAGAAATTCACACTGGAAGTTCCAGGAAATGCAAAAGAAATATTGCTTCACACATGTTGTGCCCCCTGCTCGTCAGCTATCATCGAATGCCTGATGCAACATGACATACGCCCTACCATTTACTATTGCAATCCAAACATCTATCCACTAGAAGAATATAACATTCGCAAAAATGAATGTTCGCGTTATGCACAGTCGTTAGGACTGGATATCATCGATGCAGATTACAATCACGAGGCATGGCGATGCACGGTTCAAGGACTCGAAGGAGAGCCAGAACGGGGCGGACGCTGTCTGCAATGTTTCAAAATGCGGTTACTCGATACAGCACTATATGCTCACGAAAATGGATTTTCTGTAATTACTACCACGCTCGCTTCTTCACGTTGGAAAAGCTTAGAGCAGATTAATCAGGCAGGAAGATATGCAGTAGAAAATTATCCGGACGTCATCTGGTGGGATCAGAACTGGAGAAAAGGAGGATTAAGCGAACGGCGTATTGCTATAATAAAAGAATATGGATTTTACAACCAGCAATATTGCGGATGCGAATTTAGCATGCGCAAAGAGGAATCCCCCTCTCTATAACATCTCGATAATCAAAAAAGCATAACTCACTCATAATAAGCAGCTTTTCTACATATACTCCAATCATGCGCAATGAGTAATTAGTCAAATATTTGACTAATAAGACTAAAATTCGTACTTTTGCAGTTCAAAAGTAAAAAGATAATCATGAGAGAAGGAGGAGAGTTTAGAGAGTTAATGCTGCAGGTATTCCGCACTCGCATGTCTTTCCGTAGAGCCATGCAACGAACTTTAAAAAGGAATAATGCAGGAATCACATTCGAAATGCTACAAATATTAAGTAGCCTGTGGCACGAGCAAGGTATCACCCAGCAAGTTTTAGCAGAACGAACAGCCAAAGACAAAGCATGCCTGACTAATCTGATGAATAACCTGGAAAAAAAAGGATACGTATGTCGTAAAGAAGATCCCGCAGACCGGCGTAGCAAATTGGTTTACCTTACAAAAGAAGGCGAAGAATTCCGTAATCAGATTCGGCCCATATTGGATCAAGTATATGTAAATGCAGAACAAATAATAGGGCTTGATAGCATCAGAACCATGATGTCCGAATTAAAATCCGTATATGATGTACTCGAAAATATATAAATACTTACTTGTCTTTCTACTTTCAGGAAGTTATTGTAAAAGCATAGCTTCTCCAGCTGATTCATTGTTTCTTACCGTGGATGAGCTGTTCCGTCTAGGTGTGGAAAACAGTTTGAAACTCCAGGCGGACAAAGTACAGGAATCAATGGCACACGAGCAGGGAAAGACAGCACGTACTTCACTGTTACCCGACTTACAGATAGAGCTTAACGGAGGTGTTATAGGACAACCCGTTGTTTTCCAGCATGGCTTATCAGACGCAACCTATCCAGATACTCCCGACTGGTCACAAAATTATGCCATAAATTTTACTCAACCTTTATATCAAGGAGGTAAGATACGATATGCTATACATAAAGCAGATCTGAAAAAAGAGATAGCCTCTCTTCAGACCGTAACAGACCGTGCTGATATAAAGCTCAATCTCTTGGAGGAATATATGAGCTTGTTTAGTTTATTCCGCCAGCACGACGTATTAACCCGAAACATTGAAGAATCAGAACGTCGGCTGAAAGATATCAAGCAGATGAAAAAGGAGGGACTCATAACAAATAATGATGTACTTCGAAGCGAAATGCAACTTACTAACGACCGCCTTTCACTTACAGAAACAGAAAATAGTATCGCACTTGTATCTCAACAACTGGATATCTTACTAGGAATTAACGAAAACTGCTTGTTATTGCCAGATACAGCCTTGCTCTACCGTTCTATTGCCCTTGAAAAATACGATGACTACGTAGCACAAGCTTGTATGAATGATCCGGGAATATTACTGTTACGCAAGCAAACGGAAGTAGCACAAAACGATGTCCGTCTGGCAAAAGCTGAATACCTGCCAAACATATCGCTTTATGCAGCCAATACACTGGCACGTCCTATCTCGAGAACAATGGCCGACATGTATAATAATAATTGGAACATAGGCTTGTCTGTATCATATCCTCTTTCGTCATTAGACAAAAACAACCATAAGACTAAAGAAAGTTAACTTGCGGTAAGACTTAGCCAGAACATCGAAGAACAAAGGGTGCAGCAAATCAAAGTTAATGTACGTACGGCCTACCTTCGTCATCATGAAGCACTGCAACAGGTAGAAGCATTAAAACTCTCTGTCAAACAGGCAGAAGAAAACTATCGTATCATGCAAAACCGCTATCTGAACCAGCTGGCTATACTGACAGATTTACTGGATGCTAACTCTGTCCGTCTGAATGCAGAACTTCAGCTCACTTCAGCCCGTACCCGGGTTATTTATACTTATTATCAACTGGAACGCGCCTGCGGACGCTTGTAATTCACAAACTTAATCCCAAACACTATGTCTGAACTAGAAATTAAACAGAAAAACTAAAGAAACTGCGTATTCGCAATTTCATTTTGAATACCATCTGTATCATCCTGGCTTGTTCGGGATTATGGTGGACTGCCACTTATTTTTGGCGGTACATAAATTATGAAGTAACAAACGACGCTTTTGTCGATCAATACGTCATACCCTTGAATATCCGCGCAACAGGATATATCAAAGAAGTTCGCTTTAAGGAACATCAATTTGTCCATCAAGGAGATACCCTGTTAGTTCTCGACAACCGTGAGTATCAAATAAAGGTAAAAGAAGCAGAAGCTTCCCTACTCGACGCTCAAGGTTCGAAGGATGCACTCCACTCAGGCATCGAAACCTCACATACGAACATTGCCGTACAGGAAGCAAACATTGCCGAGGCAAAAGCCAAATTATGGCAGCTGGAACAGGACTATCATCGCTTCGAACGGTTACTTAAAGAGGAATCTGTACCCGAACAGCAATACGAACAAGCCAAAGCTGCTTACGACGCAGCACAAGCACGCTATCAGGCTTTACTCGAACAAAAACGTGTAGCATTGTCACAATATTCGGAAGCAAGCAAAAAGAATACCAGCGCTGAAGCAGCTATCCTCCGCAAAGAAGCCGACTTAGACTTGGCACGCCTGAATCTCTCGTATACTGTTGTGACTGCTCCTTACGATGGATATATGGGGCGACGTACCTTGGAGCCCGGACAGTTTGTACAGGCAGGACAAACCATTTCGTACCTGGTCCGCAGCAAAGATAAATGGATTACTGCAAACTATAAGGAAACGCAGATTGTAAACATTTACATCGGACAACCGGTACGTATTAAAGTAGACGCTTTGCCTGGAAAAGTGTTTGAAGGAAAAGTTACAGCTATATCAGAAGCAACCGGCTCAAAATATTCGCTTGTTCCTACAGATAATTCTGCCGGCAACTTTGTAAAGGTACAACAACGTATTCCAGTCCGTATCGATATTATCAATATCAGTGAAGAAGATGCACAGCACCTGCGTGCCGGAATGATGGTAGAAACAGAAGCATTACGCAAATGACAAATATGAGAGAACTGGGATTACCCGTACGTAAGTGGGTTCCCAACTGGCTGGCATTGATAAGTATTTTCATTATTATTCTTCCTATAACGATGCTCAACGGTTCGTATACAGGAAGTATGCTTGAGGTATCCAACACACTAGGTACCAATACAGAAGATATAACAATGGGATATTACGCTGCTTCGGCAGGCATGGCAATAGCCTATCCCATCGTACCGAAAGTCCTGTCTGCTTTCTCAGTCAAGTTTCTTTTGCTCGCCGATCTGGCTTTGCAATTTATATTAAGCTGGATATGCGCCCGCTCGCAAAGTGCGGATATTCTGATTGTTGCCAGTTTTGCCATAGGCTTTCTGAAAGGATTCCTCATGCTTTGGTTTATCCGACATGCACAAAAGATATTCAGTCCGAAAAATGTCCGTAGCGAATTCTACTCATACTTCTATCCATTAGTATATGGAAGTGGCCAGATATCTATGGTACTCACAGCAGAACTTGCCTATCATTACAACTGGAAGTACATGTATTATTTTATGATGCTTCTGCTGTTATTGGCTATATTGCTGGTAATAGTCTGCTATCGCCACAACCGCCCGCTACAGAAAATTCCCATAGAAGAATTGCATCTGCGGGAGATGTTCGTAATCGCTATCGGTCTGCTGATGCTGATGTATGTCATCAATTACGGAAAAATACTCGACTGGATGTCATCCTACAAAATCTGCGCTTACATTGTCATAGCACCGATTCTGATAGCTTTTTTTGTCTGGATGCAATATCATTCCGAAACTCCTTATGTCAATCTGGCTCCCTTATATCAACCTAAAGCTATAGTTGGCTATTTTTACATGATGCTCATCATGTTTTTCAGTACATCAACCACATTACTGACGAACTACATGACATCTATTCTAAAAGTAGACAGTACACACTCTTATGTACTTTATATCTGGCTTTTACCCGGATATATACTAGGAGCATTCATCTGTTTCTGGTGGTTCAGATGGCAACGCTGGCGTTTCCGTTTTTTCATTGCTGGAGGTATGGCATGCTTCGCTATTTTCTTCGGCATCCTTTATTTCGGTATTTCGCCTGAAAGTACATACGAAATGTTGTTCTTTCCCATCTTCCTGCGTGGATTGGGTATGCTGGCTCTGATTATAGCCTTCGCTCTGTTTGCCGTAGAAGACTTAAATCCGAAGTTCCTGCTTTCGAATGCTTTCTTTCTGATAATATTCCGTTCTGTACTAGCTCCTATCATAGCTACATCTTTTTACAGTAATACGCTATACAAGCTACAGCAAAAATACATGCACTCTTTATCCGAAACCATAACGATGGCTGATCCTCTGGCTGCCTCGAAATTCTCACAATCGCTTACAAGCGGCCTGGCTCAGGGACACGAATATAGTGAAGCTACCCAACTGGCAACAACCTCGCTCTATACTACTTTGCAGCAACAGAGTCTGCTGCTGGCATTAAAAGAAATACTGGGTGGCTATTTATCATTACTCTGATAATCGCCATTATTTCACGTTTTATACCTTTCCATAAAACAATTAGAGTTACCTTTGCCAAAACAGGAGATGATATGGTATAACAAAAAACAAAATAAAAATGACTATCAAAAGAATTATAGTATGCAGCTTGGGGATTTTATCATTTGCCCTCAATACGATGGCTGCACGTATCGATACATTATCGGTAGAAAGTCCTAAAATGAAAAAAGAGATTAAAGTAGCAGTCATTGTGCCCGATCAAGCTTTAGAAGGGAAAAAATGCCCTACCCTATATCTGCTGCACGGATATGGAGGCAACTCACTTACCTGGTTGGGAATTAAGCCAGAACTTCCTCAAATGGCAGATCGGGATGGAATTATCGTAGTATGTCCGGACGGAAAAAACAGCTGGTACTGGGACAGCCCTACCCATGCCGACAGCCAATATGAAACATTCGTTTCCTCTGAACTGGTAAAGTATATAGATACACATTATTCAACAATAAAGGACCGGAAAGGAAGAGCTGTAACAGGACTTAGCATGGGTGGTCATGGAGGTATGTGGCTTTCTATTCGTCATAAAGATGTTTTTGGTGCAGGAGGCAGTACCAGTGGTGGTGTAGACATTCGTCCGTTTCCTCACGAATGGAAAATGAAAGAACAACTTGGAGAGCTATCCAAAAACCGTCAACGATGGGATGAGCACACTGTAATGACACAGCTGGATAAAATTCAAAATGGTGATCTGGCATTAATTATCGATTGCGGCACAGGAGATTTCTTCCTGGAAGTCAACCAGAAATTTCATGAAGAATTGGAAAAACGAGGTATTTTCCACGATTTTATCATCCGTCCCGGGAAACATAGCAGCACCTATTGGAATAATTCAATAGACTATCAATGGCTGTTTTTCAAAAAATTCTTTGACGGATATCGAAACAATGGTGAATGATATCAAAACAATAAAATGAAATGAGGCTACTCTTTTAAGGTAGCCTCATTTCATTTTATCCAAACTCAAACAGAAGCATAATATTCATGCTCTCAACACTTCTATTTAAGAGATTTCTTTTGTCTGTATTTTACTATAGATTCAACCGGAAATCCGTTTTATTTAATTCCCAGCTTATTCTTCAATTCTTTGGGAAGTGAATCCTTGTGCATCATCACAAAAATAGTCTTGGCACGTACATAACTTTCCGACATATTCAGATAACCTCCAAATTTATTACTGTCGGCAGCCCAAGAGTTTTTGGTAATATAATATTTTGTTCCGTTCTGATCTTTAGCAATACCAGTAAGATGCATCAGATGATCATCGGTTGTGGCAAACGATTCATATCCCTGCTGACGGATTTCCGGAGTTACATTCACTTCCGGGTAAGGATGCTTAAACTGGAACACCTCTGCCAGACGATCACGCTTTGTCATCTGTCCCCAACGAGCACGGTCACTATCTTTATATTCGTCTACATCATCTACCTCCGGATTAATGGCTACTCCATTCGAGAAAGAAAAGCCTCGTTCTCTTACATCACCGTCCCAGCACACAGTATAACCATTGGTCAGCGCATGGTCGGTAGCTTCTATCAGCTCATCCAGCGGCAAATTATACATACGGTCGTGCTCCCAGTTATCGGGAATCTCAATCTCAAACGGCTCATAATACGGTTTGTGAGTAAAACTTGTCAGCATCACATAATCATCCGTACAAATGCCCAAACTTTCAGCAAAACTTTTAGGGGTATATTCCTTTCCTTTATAAGTAAACTTCTCAGGTACTTTTCCTAAATAAATATCAAACAAACTATTTATCAGCTGCTCATACTGAGGAGATGACTTTTTCATGTTAACTGCCTCTTTGGCTATAGCTGTCATATACTCCACCATTTCCGAATGGTTATGTAATTTTGAGTCGTAATTAATACCCGTATAAACTTCTTCCGGTACAATGCCGACCTGATTGAATGCCGTAATCCAGCTTGTAGTAATGCTTCCCTGACCGATATTCCCCTTGCCCTGACGCAAGAAATTATCTTTCAGCTGATTCATATATTTCTGACGTACGATAAACATCTCCGACAAATCGTATTCACCCTTGCCCTGGCGCAGCAGTTCTGCTTCTACAAAAGAGGTTGTGGCAAAGCACCAGCATGTACCGGTAGAAGCCTGGTCTTTCACCGGAGTGACTTTTTGGTTAACTACTGTTTCGAACTTATATCCTTCATTGTTTTCTGCCCAAAGTGAAGCCGAAGCAAGTAACAGGACAGACAGTGTGTAATGTATTGGTTTCATCTGTATGTTTTTATATATAAAAGTTTTATGTGTCAAAAATAAACAAAAAATACGTCTTGTACAGCAAATCCAACTCATATTCTACAATTTTCCCTCTACTTTCAGCTCATGAAAGCCACAACATGTTAATAATGCGAATCAGCAGTTGAAAACATCTTCTGATTCTTGATTTAAAAGTTTGTAA
>OLZW01000628.1_pt1 | contig 29072 bp, 20 predicted proteins | sample 1674281 | NCBI WGS metagenome assembly OLZW01 (sample SAMEA103958157, study PRJEB25191) | human gut metagenome | biome: human-associated habitat [ENVO:00009003]; feature: intestine environment [ENVO:2100002]; material: feces | place: Germany | collected 2013/2015
GTCCGGATTTTCCGGTTGCAGTCATAAAAATTGGCACTTGCTCAGACCTTCCTTAGATAGACGTTCACGCGCAAACATTCGTATGGCCATAACAGATCTTCAGCGACTTCCTCTCAATATGCCGGACTTCATTGCGCTCCGTGAGAGTGGAATGATTTACGTGGATAAGACTCGGGAAATTGCTTCGATTGCAATGCTGAGGCAGCAGTTTTTTCTCGCTCGTCCCCGGCGCTTTGGGAAGTCGCTCCTGATCTCTACCTTTGAGGCTCTTTTTTCCGAGGGTCTCAAGCATTTTGAGGGCCTTGCGATTCACGACATCTGGCGTGAAGACCGATGCTATAACGTTGTTCGCCTTGACTTTTCGACGATCCGTCTCTTTGATTCCATTGAGGCCTTCATCCAGCAGTTTGAACGTCTTCTGAGCGATGCTTTTGGTAAATACGGATTCAAACCTCAGCAAGGTGAAGACCGACTGATTCATCTTGAGATTGACAACTGGCTCAAGACTCAGCCTCGGCAGAGCCTTGTCCTTTTGATTGATGAATACGATGCGCCACTGACGGCAGTTCTCGACAACCAAGAGCTTTTCAAGGCAGTTAGAGAAAGGCTCGCGTCCTTTTATTCCGTCTGTAAGACCAATGTTGCGCAGCTTCGTTTTTTCTTCATGACGGGCATCGCAAAGTTCAATCAGACGGGTATCTATTCGGAACTCAATAATCTTGTGGATATTTCTCTCGATCCAATGTACGGCGATATCGTCGGGTATACGGAATCTGAGATTAAGAAATACTTTTCGCCGTATTTGAAGGCTGCCGCTGCGACGCTCGGTCTTTCTGAAGACGAAACGCTTCTGAAACTACGCCAGTACTACGACGGCTACTGCTTCGACGAAAATGCATCCGTCCACGTTTACTCGCCCTGGTCCGTATTGAATTTCTTTGCTCGTCCCTACAGAGGCTTCAAAAATTACTGGATTGAGTCGGGCGGTCAGATTTCTCTTCTGGGCCGGTACTTGAAGGATCATGCGCTCAGGAATCCGGCCGATTATGCGCTCGAGAAAACCGTGAGCTACGGCGAAATGTCGATCCCGACGGGGCCGGAGAAGCTGCGTGATACGGCGCTCCTCACGCTCGCGGGCTACCTCACCATCAAGCGCAGGGAACTCGATACCTTTTTCCTCGGCTACCCAAACCGCGAGGTTGAGGAAGCCATGGCGACCTTTTATTCCGAGCGCCTTCTTGAGGGTCGTTCGATTCCGGAAGTCGGTGCGGGAGAAATTCGCAAGGCCTTTGAGCAGGGAAGGGTTGACGAGGCGGTGACGCTCCTCAATCGGATTTTCCTCAATATCCATTACGCGCCCCAACCGGTGCGGGATGAAGCAACCTGCCGCAACTACGCCCAACTTATGCTCGTGGTGGCAGGACTCAGAGTCTCCGTTGAGCGCTCGAACATCATGGGCAGGTCTGACCTCGAGGTCTTCGCCGGTCAGTGCCACTGGGTTCTGGAGCTTAAATTCCTTTCTCGTACCGAAGAAGAGAAAGGCCGAAAGCCTGAACGACTGCTCGAAGAGGCGCTCGCGCAGCTCCGAGAGAAACGCTATGGACTGCAGGATGGAGGAGAAGAAAAGCGAATCCGAGCTGCGCTCGTCTTCTCCGAGCAAAGGCGTGAGTTTGTGCTCTGGCAGGAATGCCTGGAGGCGGATGCCTGAAGCGCATGGTCGCCTTAGGTGCGGGTGCATCGGTCATTCACGCGTGAAACACGGTGCTGGCGACCTGCTTCGCGTACGCGGACGCCAGAGGACTTCGGCCTGATTTCATCGATCCTTTAGTATGGATGAACAGCGGTCGGCAGACTGATGACTTTCCTAGACTGAACGATAAAAAGTTCCCGCTCCCTTCGGGTCAAGAGCTTTTGTTGTTGAGGTGAAATCAGTCAGCCCTTATGCTGCTTAGCCTTGAACGCACAGTAGAAGCCGAAAATTGCGACAAGGGCTGCAAATGCCGCTGTAGCGAGCCAAACATCCATTTCAATCCTCCAGAATGAAAGTCAGAACTCCTGCCGTGAATGAGCAGGTTCATCCTATCAGCATTTCTCCGCAACTCACCTCGACAAAACCCACTCGCTCATCATCAGCAGGTCCTTCCTTCTGATGAGGCGTTTCCCCGCCGGGCGGATGAGTGTGCCTTCCTTCGCCGCCGCGGAAAGAAGCCGATCAAGCGGCGCCTTCGTCGTGTAGATGATGCTGGAGAGCGTCGCCCGGCTCACCTGCATCGGCAGCTCAAGGTATTCCTTTTCGGACTCGAGCGGATTGACCCCGCAATGAAAGAGCGTCGCGGCCCAGAAGAGCAGAAAGCGCTCCGGGAGAGACAGCGAAAAGAGCGCCTCCATCCCGATGAGTTCGGATTTCCCGGCGAGTTCGGTGTAGCCGACGTATTCCAGGAATAGTGCCTTGTCGTCCATGAGCCGCTCGCGGAAGACCTTGCCCGGGAGGCTTGTGATCCTTGATGGCTTGACGGCACGCACGAGCCTTGGCGTGGGTTCCGAAGAGAAGAGGTTGAGGAACCCCTGAAAGCTCCCGTCCGGATAAAGATTCATCGCGAGGGGCTTGTTGAGCCGGTAGTTGGTGACGCCCTGGCTCACGAGCCCGGAGTCAATGCGCCTCACCAGGGTCGACCGTTCGGCCTCTGTCTGGATGTAGGCGCGCACGGAATAGTCCTGCGACTGCCCTTCAGCATCAAAAAGCTCAAGAAGCGGTTTCGGCGCGCGCGGCACAATCCAGGGACAAATGACTTCCGGGTTCGACATGGGCGGGAGAAGAAAATCGGGGAGGGAATCTTCATCTTCGCTTTCCCAGCCCGACGCCGTCAAGAGAGTTTTCCTATCGGCAGGAAAAAGAAAACCCGGCGCTGCCGCCGGGCTTTCTCACGTGCATCACGGTTTCAGGATTTACTTAGCGGTTTTTACGATGTGGTCCACCGCGAGCTTGCCGCCGCAGATGGCCCAGGAGCTCGCCGTGCCTTCCGCAATATGCATGTCATAGGAGTCGGAGTAGAGGCCGCCCGCGTCCTGACCGATCGCGTAGATGCCCTTGATGACATTTCCCTTCGCATCAAGCGGCTGGAAGTACTCGTTGACGCTCGCGCCGCCCGTGGTGGCGTAGGTCCTCAGGCTCCCCTTGATCGCATAGAAGGGACCGGTCTTCACTTCGCGGAGCCACTCGGAATCTTTATAGAAGTCTTCGTCCTTCCCGATCTTCACGAGCTCATTCATGCGGCTCGTTGTGGCGGCGAGGCGCGCGGGATCCATGCCGGTGAGTTTCGCGAGGTCTTCCAACGTATCGGCCTTGAAGCAGAAGCCGTCCTTGACTCCGCGCTCAAAGAGGGCATCGAAGTTCGTGAACTTCGTCCCCGGCGTCACCATGCCGAAGTAGCCGCGCGGGAGCCCTTCCTTAATCATCTCTTCGCGGGTCTTGTCATCGAAGACGGCAAAGCCTTCGCCGCCCACTTCCTCAAATGCGTTCGAGATGTATTCGAGCGGAAGCATCTCGTCCGCAACGCGATCGCCCTGAAGCGACGTCTTGAGGTAGGGCTGGAAGAGGGCAGCAAGAAGCCTCACGTATTCGGCCTTCGTGACGCCGTCCTTCCCGAACTGCAGGTCCGTCGGAACGCCCTTGAGCCAGAGGCCCGCCTGCATGCAGACATTCATGTTGACGAGCTTTGCGCCCGCGCTTTCAAGCATCTGCACGCCGTCGCCCGTGCGGCCCGGAGACCCGGCGCTTTCGTACCCCGCATAGGGAAGGTACTTCTTCACCATCTCCTTGTTCCCGGAGAACCCGCCCGTGGCAATGATGGTGTTGTCGGCTCGGATCGTGAGCGTGTCGCCGTTCTTGGCGATTGCCTTCACGCCTTTGACGACGCCGTTTTCAATGATGAGGGACTGCGCCGGGGTGGAGGTCATGATCTCGCCGCCCTTCGCCTTGATGCGGGTTGAGAATTCCTGAACGAGCACCGTGCCGTGGCCGCCTTTGTACATGTGCCAGGTGCGGTTGCCGTCGATGAATGCGGTCTTCACCGCTTCATAATGAACGCCATGGTCGGCGAGCCAGTCGTAGACGCTCGCGGTTTGCTTCAACCAACTGTTGAGCGCCCGGGCGTTGATGCGCCAGTGATGGAAGTCCATGACGCGCTTGAACTGGCGCTCAGGGTTCACGCCGATGTTGTCTGCCTTCTGGAGTGCGGAGCCGACAAAGAAGGTGCCTTCCATGTAGTTTCCGCCGCCGCCCACGACGGCATTCTTTTCAAGAACGATCGTCTTCAAGCCGGCATCGGTTGCGGCTACGCCCGCGGTCAGACCGCCGGCACCGGCGCCGACCACCACCACGTCCGTCGTGATCGTGCGCTCTGCTGCGAGAACGCCTCCCGCCATGGTCATGACGGCAAAGGCTGCTGCGGTATAGGCCCATACTTTCATTTCTTCTCTCCTTTAGGGAAGCAATTTGAATTTGCTTTACATTGAGTATGAGCCAAGAAGGCGTCACGATTCTCCTGACCCGCTTGTCCTGACCTGGGTCAGGAGGCCGGATGCGACGAATAGGCTGGAAAAAGGAGAAATCCCCTGCGGCCTATAATTCCGGGCACCTTCCTCTTCTCATATTTCAGGAAATCTCATGGCTCAGGAACTCCAGATTCGCGGACGCGACGCCGCCCTTCAATGCGATCGCGTGATGGATCAGCTTTCGGGCGATGAGGAAGTAAAGAGCGAGATCCGCACCGCCTTCCTTGTGGCCTTTGAAATCGGAGAGCCGATGTTCTTCTTCAAGGAAAAGAAGAAGGCAAGGATCATGGAGGAGCTCCTCTCGATCGAGCTCGCGCTCTTTTACGCGGCCTGCGGGGAGAAGATGAGAACCCTCAGGGAAGCGGGAGAAATTTCCGCGGACGAGTTCGACGCCGCCCGCAGGGTGCTCGAGGAGCGCCTCGAGGCGAGAACGGCGCTATACGGCAGTCTCCCGGGCTTTCTGGCAGCCGCCGCGAAAGCGGAAAGAACCGGAGCGGATGCGGCGAAGGCCGTTCTTGAGGAAGCCCGCAATCAGGTGCTCCGGGCCAAAGTCGGCGCATCCGTCCCGATGGGCGGGCTTTTCGCGATTTTTGCGGAAGGCGCTCAGAATGCTGCCGGGCGTTATGCCGCGATTCTGGCTGACCAACTTTTTCGCGGTTAAGGATTCAGCAGAACTGCAGCGCCGCCCGTGAGGTTCAAGAGCAGCGCGGTTCAATTCGGAATCTTCTGGCCGGGAGTTTCTTTGTCGACGGCGCACCTGGGGCTCTGCTTCGTTTGAATCCAAGTGATGGAGACTCCGCTTTTCAGGAAGTCTCACGGCAACACTTGTAACCTGAGGCGGACGATGCGGAAGAGAACTGGTATACATGCAATGCCCAAGTATTTAGCAAGCTAACAAAAGCCGTTTCATAGTTTATTTATAGTTATTTACTTACATATTGATAGTTTTGTTGCTTTTGTAATCTCATTGATTTATGTGTAGATTCTATTTGTGAACATTTGTTCAGGCATTGTATTTCAACCTGAATCCTGCCAGACTAAAAGTGAGATCGGTTCATAGAAGCGATCCCGATAATTCTCACTTAAGAGGTATCAATATGAAAAAGACTCTGGCTGCGCTCGCGGTATTGGGCGCATTTGCAGGTTCGGCGCTTGCAGCCGACGTTACGCTCTACGGTCTCGTCGACTACGGCTTTTCGTACCAGCATTCTGACGGCGACGCTGCGGCTGATGCCAACGACAACTTCACCATGAAGTCCGGCATGAATTCCGGCTCCCGCTTCGGTCTCAAGGGAACGGAAGATCTTGGAAACGGCCTTCAGGTCGGCTTCGTGCTTGAAAACGGGTTTGATGCCGATGACGGCACGTTCGATTCCAACGGCGACGACAGGATCTTCGGCCGCGAAGCTTCGCTCCATTTGACGGGTGCTTTCGGCGAAATCGCCTTCGGCCGCATGGGACAGCTCGCGAGCTCGCTCGGCTCCTACGGGCTTCTCGGACAGGTGAGTCCCTTCTCGACGGGCTGGGGCGACCTCACCGGCATGAAGTTCGTGCAGGCGGCGGGTCACACGCGCTACGACAACATGGTCACCTACAAGACCCCGACCTTTGCGGGCTTTACGGCTTTCGCCCAGTACTCGTTCGGCAACTCGGACGACAACGGCGAGACCGGCAGCGCCAAGGTTTCCTGGGATGAAGGAAAGGCCTCCGCCGATCGCTACTACGCGCTCGGCGCCAACTACAAGGTCGAGAACCTTTATCTCGTCGGCATTGTCGATTCCGTCAATTACGGCTCGAAGCAGACCATTGCCGGGACGAATCTCGATGATTCGATCACGGTTACCCTGGGCGGCAACTACGACTTCGGCTTCATGAAGACCTACGCCGCCTTCCAGTATTTCGACAACGCGTACTCGGTCGGTCAGAAGGCGATCGGCGAGGACAGCTCCATCGGAAAGGCAGGGCGCTTCTCGGGAACTGAAGGCGCTGAAGGCTACAGCGTTGCGCTCGGCGTCGGCGTCCCGGCGTTCGGCGGTACAGCTAAGGCCCATGTCGGCTACCTTTCTGCCGAAGATACGGCTGAAAGCGACAACACGCTCGACCGCTGGAATATTTCCGTGGGCTACGACTACAACCTCTCGAAGCGCACTTCCGTCTACACGGCTGCGACCTATCTCCAGGACAAGTATGAGTACAAGACCAAGGCTGACCGCGACCCGAGCGCGGTTGAAGTGATGGTTGGTCTCATTCACCGCTTCTAAAAAACTTTTCTTCAGCGCCGGTTTTCCGGCAAGAGTCTTCCGGCGCTGAGAAAAAAGATGCCCCCGCAGACTTGCACGGTTTGCGGGGGATTTTTCGCTTCCGTGTTCCGCATGCCTCTTTGCATTACCTGTGGTCGAGCTTTTTTGCCTTCAGCCACCCGGAGAAGAGATCGGCAAACTCAAGGTTGTTCTTCTCCGCCAGGTGAAGCAAGCAGGTTCATATATTTTCAAGCACAGGTTTGACGACGGCATCCTGAATGCGGGCGAGCTTGCCCCTAATGTGGCGTCCGGGCGGCTCGCCGAAGAGGCGTTTATAGTCGCGCGAAAACTGCGCGGGACTCTGGTAGCCCACGGCATAGGCGGCGGAATTGGCATCGGTGCCGCCATTAAGGAGCAGCTGCTGGGCCTCGTAGAGCCTCAGGCGCTTCTGGTACTGCAAGGGCGTCAACGACGTGAATTCCCGGAAATGACGATGGAAGGTCGAAGGCGCCATGTTCGCGACTTCGGCGAGCCGTTCAATCGATACGTCGGAACGGTAGTTGTCCCTCAGCCATCGGATCGCCTGCCGGATGCGTTTTCCCGCGGCATCCGGCGCGTAGAGTGCCCGCAGGCAGTCGCCGCCCGCGCCCGAGAGCGCAAGGCAGTGAATGTCGCGGATGATGAGGGGCGCGCGAAGGGGAATCTGCTCTGTTTTTCCAAGAAGCGAGAGGAGCCGGTAGAAGTCCTCCATGAGCTCCTCGGACGAGGGCTCAACCGAGAAAACGCTTTTTACCTGGCTCGTTGCATCGTCGTCCTGAATGAGTTCGGCAAGCGTCGCCGTATTGAGCGGAATCGAGAGCGAGACGAAGGGTTCTTCCTTCGAAACGTTCATGAGCTCATACGAGGTCGGCATGTCGATCGAGGTCACGATCGCCGACCCCGGGCCGTAGCGGTATTCGGTGGAGCCGATCATGAGGCGCTTGTGTCCCCTGAGAATGACGCCGACCGACAGCCGGTAGAAGCAGTTCTTCGCCTGGACGGATTCCTCGATGTAGGAGAGGTGAAGCCCCTCGATCGGATGAAGGTCGAGGGCGCCATTCAAGACGATCTCGCGGACGCGCTCGGCGAGCCTTAGTCTCAGCGCGCGGCTCGAGGGCGATTCCTCGGCCTCGTGCTCGCAGACCGTGCAGTTCGGGTCGGCGGAATCGCTTGCAAACCATTCCTCAGGCGTTTTCATATTCAAACCCTCCATTCCATCGCGCCTCAGGAGGCGTCAGTGGGTGATATGCCGTTCAGAGAACCAGCGGACAATGGCCGGATCCCGGTGGGAGAAGAACTGGCTTTCATTGCGGTCGAGCGCCCGGATCATCTCCCGGTCCTCGTCGTCAAGAACGAGATCGGCTGCAGAAAGATTTTCCTTCATTCTGACAGGCGACACGCTCTTGCTCACGACGGAAGCCCCGAGTTCCGAGACGTAGGCGAGGACGACCTGAGCGACGGAAGCGCCGTGCTTCCCGGCAATAATGCGCAGCGTCGAATTGAAGAAGAGGCCGTTCCTGCCTTCTGCGAGGGGCGCCCAGGCCTGGGGAACGACACTGAGATCCTTCATCACGGGGAAGGCGTCGCGTTGCTGACAGAAGGGATTGATTTCGATCTGGTTCACCATCGGGCGGACCTTTGCATGGAGCGCGAGGTCCATCAAACGGTCGGGCGCGAAGTTGCTCACGCCAATGGCCTTCACGAGACCGGCGTCGAGCATCTTCTCAAGCCCCCGCCAGGCGCCGTAGACGTCGCCCACGGGCTGATGGATGAGGTAGAGGTCGAGGTAGTCGAGGCCGAGAAGTTCGAGCGAGCGCTTTACCGACCTTTCGGCGCCGGCTTCGCTTGCGTCTTCAACCCAGAGCTTGCTCGTCACGAAAAGATCCTCTCTCACGACGCCGCACTTCGCCAAAGCGCGCCCGACCGCGGCTTCGTTCCCGTAGGATGCGGCCGTGTCGATCGCACGGTAGCCCGCATCGAGAGCGTTGATGACTGCATCCTCGCAGGCGGTGGTGTTTGGAATCTGGTAAACGCCGAAGAAGAATGCCGGAAGTTCGACGCCGTTCGTCATTTTGAATGTCTGGTGCATGGCAGATGCCTCCCTGATTGATGGAGGAAATCTTAGGAAAGCCTTTTCCGCACGGATTGCGGTAATCGTCTGCCCCTTTGCCAAAACTGCTCGATTGAGGAGTGCCAGTTCAGGGATCTTCTTTTTCATCGCATGCTCGCTTTGGCGATGCGAAAAGTTCTCACGCCAGCTTTCGCTGCTGCCTTCGGCTGGAGCTCTGCCGAAAAATGCCTTTCCGTGTCTGGAACGCATCACCGCGCGATGCATCGTGATTCACCTTTGGTTCAATGCCGATCCATTGCCTAGAATATTCTCGTTTTTCCTGACCAATTCCCAAAGGAATTTCAACCATGAAGAAGACTTTTGCTGCTCTTGCGGTTGCCGCGCTCTTTGCGACCGCCGCTTCCGCCGCCACCTTCAAGGCGGGAACCTACACGGCTTCCGCCCCCGGCATTCACGGCGCCGTCACCGTTGAGGTGACCTTCACCGCCGACAAGATTTCCGCCGTCAAGGTCGTGAAGCAGACCGAAACCCAGGGCATCGGCACGCTCGCCGTCGACCAGCTCCCGCAGAAGATCGTCGACGCCCAGTCGCCGAAGGTTGACGGAGTTTCGGGCGCCACGATTACGTCTGACGCCATCAGGAAGGCCGTTGCCGACTGCGTGAAGCAGGCGGGGGCCGACCCGGAAGCGCTTGTTCCGGTGGTGCTCAAGAAAGTCGCCAAGAACGAAGACCTCGCGACTGACGTCGTCATCGTGGGCGGCGGCGGTGCCGGCATGTCCGCGACCATCCGCAGCCGCATGAACGGCCTCAACGTGATCCTCGTTGAAAAGATGCCCTTCATCGGGGGCGCCGCTTCGATTTCGGGCGGCCAGGTTGTCGCTCAGGGCTCGAAGCTCCAGAAGGCCTTCGGCTCCAAGGACGACTCCGTCGACTCGATGGTGCAGGATTTCTTGAAGAACGGCGCCGGCAAGAACGATCTCTCGAAGCTCACGCTCTACGCAAAGAACGTCGGCCCCACGATCGACTGGTTGAATGAAAAGGTGGGCGTCAAGTTCATCCCGAACGATCTTCCCTACCTCGCCGAGTACTCGCACCGCCGCGCGCTCGAATTCCAGGGCGGCGCCGGCACGATGGCGCAGCACCTGCGCGAAGTGATCGCGCAGAACGGCGCCAAGGTCTTCTACAACACCCGCGTTGAGGATCTGATTGTTGAAGACGGCAAGGTGACGGGCGTGAAGGCGGTGGATTTGAACAGCGGCACGACCTACACCATCAAGGCGAAGAAGACCCTCCTCACGACGGGCGGCTACGGCAACAACAAGTCGCTCCTGACGCCTGAGATGCAGAAGGTCCTATACTACGGTCCGGTCTCATCGACGGGCGACGGTCTCCAGATGGCCGAGAAGTTGGGCGTCAAGACTCAGCTCCTCCAGTACGGGAAGCGCTATCCGAACGGCATCGAAGTCGCTCCGGGCAAGGCAAAGTCCACGATTTACGCCAATGTCGGCGCCTTTGATCAGGCGGGCATTCTCGTCAACGTGAACGGCGTCCGATTCGTGAACGAAAAGGCTTCGAACCGCCACATTCTCGAGCCGATGCTCAGGAACCCCAACGGCCAGGCCTACGTCTTCATGGATCAGAAGTCCTGGGAAGGCTTCTACAAGCGCCTCCCCGAAACGGGCGTTTCGCATGAGGATGCCGACAAGTATCTCGCCAACGGCGGGAAGACTCCTCCGCTCTTCGTGAAGGCCGATACGATCGAGGGCGTGGCGAAATTGGCGGGCATCAATGCCGAAAACCTGAAGGCGACCGTTGCGAAGTACAACGGCTTCGTGAAGGCCAAGAAGGACGCGGACTTCGACCGTCCGGTGCAGTACATGAAGGCTGAGATTTCTGCTGAAGGCCCCTACTACATCGTCGAGCAGAAGCCGCGCTTTGCGACCACGATGGGCGGCGTCTGCACGGACGACAAGCTCAACCTCGTGAAGAAGGACGGCTCGGTCATCCCGAACCTTTACGGTGCGGGTGAAATCGTGGGCGGCGTGATGGGCGACGACTCGCCTGCCGGCGCCAATGTGGGCTGGGCCCTTACGTCGGGCCGCGTTGCTGCCGACAGCATCGCGGAAGCCATCAAGGCCGGGAAGTAATTCCCTTGGGTCTTAACCGATCGTTTCCTTCTTAAGGCGGCGCAGCGTCTGGAGCGCCGCTCCAGGAGTGAAACGAGAAAGAGAGCCGCCGGAACTTTCGGGTCCCGGCGGCTCCTTTATTTGTAGGAAATCAGGCTGCGGATTTCTGATCCAGATGATGGAAAGCGGAAGGGCGCTTTCGCGGACTTACGACTTCGATGCAGCGCGGATGCGTGCGAGCACCGGGTTGACGGATGTTCCGTCCCAGGCTTTCTGCGCCGTATCGAGGAGGTCTTCCGCGTCGTAGATCCGGGCGGCAGCGCGGCACGCCTGAAGTTCATGCTCGGACGCGGCAAAGCGCATTTCGGCTGCGCTCTCGTCCCGCGCGACGCCGAGCGTCTGGAGCCTCAGAAGAGTGGCGACGAAGTCGTCGGGGAGGCGGTCAAGCCACTCGCCGTCAACGTCGTCGTAGTCGGCGTTCTTCAGGTACTTTTTGTAGAGCGCATCAATGACCGCGATGACAACGTACGTCATGAAAAATCGCCCCTGAAGCGTGGCGTCGTCAAAGCCGGTGCCGTTGTAGGCATCCACGCAGTCGGCGTAGGTCTTTGTTGCATCCTGCGGGATCGCATCGAAGTTCTGGTACCAGATTTCCCCGATATTCAGGAGGTCGAGATCGGCGCTGCTGGTATAGAACGCCCTGAAGCCGCAGATTTCTCTTCTCTTCAGGAATTCTTCCTGCGTGATGTTTCCTTCGGTGAGCTCATCCTCAAGTCCTTCCGCCATAGCGTCTTCAAAACTCGTTTCGTGGAGGAATACAGCCGAGACCTTTTTCTCAAGACGCGGGATTTCCAGGTCGGAAATGATTTCAGAAGAGCGGCCCGTCTCCATCCATCCCTTATTGTCGAGGGAGTCTTTTTTCACGAGCTTTCTGGCGATTCCTTCAGCGGGTTCGAGCCCAATGCGGGACTGAACAAGGAATTTGAAGCCTTTCTTTTCGAGCTTGGCAAGCGATCGGAAATCAGCGGGCGAGGTAATCCAGTCGACCACGGTGACGTCGATGCCTTCCTTCAGAGCGCCCGTGCGGTCAAGGAGGCTTTGAGCTGCTTCGAGCGCCGCCTTTGCGCATTCCGGATAAGCAGCTTTCGACGGGAAGCCGCCCAGAACCTTAGGATCGTCAGGTTGCGAGAAGTCCAGAATGGTAATCGAGGATCTGGCGGCGTTCGGGCCGCAGCGGACGATCGGTTTGATGCCGATGGAAACGGCAAGGTGCTTCGAGCCCGAGCGCCGGATGCGCGCAGCATTGAAGCGCGAGAGGAGATTGGGCATGCGGCTGATCTCGCGGAAGAGGTCATCCATCTCCATTTCGCTCAGAGCACCCGAACCGAAAAGCTTGCTCGGCCGCGAGACGACGGCCTGGTCGGCGAGGTCGGAGAGCTCGTCGCGCCTGATGCTTTCCGTGAGGAGAAAGGAGGCTGTCGAGCCGACAGCGGCATTGAGGAGATGGAGCGTCAGCGCCGGGTTGAATCCGAGCGCCTGGGACATGTCTTCGACTAGGCCGGTCTCTTCGAGCGTCCGGGCAATCAGCGCGGTGAGCGCGGGATAAACCGTGTCGTCGGTATCGAGCTCTACGTCGCGGACCACCATCTGATCGCGAATTTCGCGCAGACGCTTTGGATTTTCGAGAATTTTGACGTCGGAGGCTTCCATGGTGAACAGCCAGGTGAGGCCGGGAGTGCATCCTGTGAAGAAGGCGCGCCCGGCAGAGTGAATGTCAACTGCTGCGGACTATCGCACATTTCGCCGTTCGCTGAGAAGCAATCCCAGGAGGTGCCGGACAAAGAAGGCCTCTTCCAGGATTGGCAGAATTATCCCGGAAGAGGCTGAAGGCAGCTGAAGCTTCTTACTCAAGCTTCAGGCGAGAGAAAGAGGCGGCAGTTTTCTCGAGAGGATGAGACCGGAAGGCGCTCAGATGCGCTTTTCAGCGGCAGCGTTTTCGCCTGCAATCAGGCCGAAGGAGGAGCAGTCCGGCATGGAGCAGGCCGTAAGGCGCTCCTGCCCGTGAAGGCCGCCTGAAGCTTCGCCCGCAACATAGAGTCTCGGAATCGGAGCGCCGTCGCGAAGGCGGATGGCCTGAGCCTTTTCGTTGGTGCGGATGCCGCCCGGCGTGTAGTTGAGGCGCGGCGTCACGACCATCGTGTAGAAGGGGCCTTCGGCCGAGAGCGGCTCCACTTTGCGCCCGGAGCGCTCCATGGGCTTGTTGAACTCGGTGTCCCTGCCGTCGGCAATCAGCTCGTTGTACTTCACGAGGCTTTCCCTCACCGCCTTGCCGTCGGTGCTGTAGTGCTTCGCGAGTTCGTCGAGCGACGCAAATTTGAGAATAGCGCCGTCGATGCCGTTCTTGTCGGCGAGGCTCTGCTCGAGGCGCTTCATATTGTGGAATTTCTTAAGCGCCTTTTCGTCCCAGACGATGAAGGGCTTGCGGTCGCCGTTGCGCAGACGATGCTGGAGAACGGCGCTCGCGAGCGTATTGCGCGTTTCGCCCTCGCTCATGAAGCGGCGTCCGGTGGCCGGATCAATGAGCATGCCCCAGATCATGTCTTCGGTCGGGAGCGGGTAGGCAAAGCGGAAAAGCGAAAGCTGCACGGCCTGAGCGCCGGCTGCTTCAAGCGTCTTCAGGGATCCGGCCGTGGCGCCCGCATTGGTCGTAGAAACTACGCCCGCGAGGAAGGGGACTTCGGACGAGCGGAAGGCCTTGTCCTGGGCATAGCCGCCGGTCGCGAAAACAACTGCCTGGCGGGCGCGGATCGTCTTCATGACGCCGGTCGAATTCGCCCAGTCGTCGTCCGCATTGCGCGAGAAAACATAGCCTTCGCGAACCCGGAGGCCGGAGGCTTCGCCTTTGTCGTTCAAAAGCACTTCCTCGGCGCGGCACTTCGTGCGGATCTGGATGTCCGAATGCGTCTTCATCCAGTTCCAGAGCGCGGAAAGCATGCCGGCGCCGCCGCCCTGGGCGGAAAGGCCGCGCGCGACGCTGTGGCCGCCAAGCTTGAGAAGACGCCCGTCCCATTTGACGCCGTGAGCCGTGAGGAAGGCTTCCACGCGGGCAGTGGTCTTCGCCATCAGGAGCGCGCGTTCATAGCTCCCAAAGCCGCCGGAAACCTTCGCCATGTCGCCCGCGAGGAGTTCTGGAGCGTCCTTGACGCCTTTTTCCTTCTGAAGCGGAGAGCCGACGCAGGCAAAGTCGAGGCCGGACACGAGAGACGTGCCGCCGGGGAAGGACATTTTTTCGAGCATCAGAACTTTGGAGCCTTTTTCAGCTGCGGCAATGGCCGCAATCGTCCCGGCGATGCCCGTGCCGACCACGATCACGTCGACTTCTTCGTCCCATTTTTGGCCGGCCGGTGCGGCGTGCGCAGGATGCGCGGCAAAGGGCGCGAGAGCGGCGGCGCCAAGAGCGGCTCCGGCGGAACGGGTGAGAAACTGGCGGCGGGACTGCGGGTTCATTTTTTCGTCTCCTTCTGATCCTTCAAAAGGGAGCCGTTCAGGGCTCCCGTGAGATGGAAGACAGCATAGAGGGAGAAGATTTCATGACTGCATCAATGGCGTCGGCGGAGGTTGCAAAAAGGTTTCAATCGAAGGATTCCGAAAGGTCGGTAATGACGTAGCCGACGCCGGAGTAGGAAGAAATGACGGAACCGTCGGCGCCGGCATCCGAGAGCTTTCTGCGGATGCGGGCAAAGGCGACGCGCAGAAGCGTTAGTTCGCCCAGGTGCTCGGCTCCCCAGACCTCCCGGATCAAGGCGTCATGCTCAATGACGGCGCCCGGGTGCTTCACGAGCGCAAGAAGGAGCCGGAATTCCGTGTCGGAAAGACGGATGGGCGTGGTTCCCCACCGGCATTCGCGTTTTTCAGGGACCAGAATGAGCGGGCCGTTGACGAATTCCTCTGCGCGGGAAGATCCGTTTGTCGCAGAGGCCCTGGCGGAAGTCCTTCTTAATACCGCCGCAATGCGCGCCGCAAGCTCCTCCATGGCAAAGGGCTTTACCAGGTAGTCGTCGGCACCGGCGCTCAGGCATTTGGTTTTGTCTGAGAGTTCCGAACGGGCCGTAAGCAGAATGACGGGCACCTCGCTTTCCTCCCGAAGCTTCTGAAGAAAGGCAAACCCGTCCATACCGGGCATCATCAGGTCGAGCACGATGAGCTGCGGCTTCGGGTCAAGGCGTTCCCAGATCTGAAACCCAATTTCGCCGTCAGCGGCCTGGGCCGTGTCGTAGCCGAGCGTTTCGAGATTGGCCGCGACGAGCCGCCGGATTCGGCTTTCATCGTCGATGATGAGGATGAGCGGGCGGGCGGCGTCGGGACTGGAAGTTGTCATGATTGATTTTGAGAAATGCGGCAGGGAGGATGGGCGTGAATCCATTCAATAGGGAATTCTGACGGTAAAAGTGCTTCCGACGTGAGGCGTGCTCGCGACTTCAATCGTTCCGCCGTGAGCACGAGCGATCGCAAGCGAAATGACGAGCCCGAGGCCGGTGCCGCCGCTTCTTCTGCGCATTCCCATGTTCACCTGGTAAAAGCGGTCGAAGATTCTTTTTTCCTCGCCTTCGGGAATGCCAATGCCGTTGTCGGAAACGGAGAGGAGAAGCTCGGAATGCTTCGTTTCCGCATGAACGTCAATGATGCACTCGCGCTCCTGGGCCCGGTAGCGGATGCTGTTCGAGAGGAGATTCGTGAGAAGCTGCAGGAACCGGTCCGGGTCAACATTGACGCACTCGGCGTCCGGATCAATGGTGATTCGGATTTGCGCCGGTCCGAGCGCCCGGACGCGCTTCTGCGCGCGGAGGATGATGGGCTTCAGCTGCACGATCCGCTTTTGAATGATGAAGGTGCCGCCGTCGATGCGCGCCACGTCGAGCCAGTCGGAAATCAGCTGTTGGAGCGCCCCCACTTCCCTCTGCATGCCTTGCAGAAGGTCGTCCTCAAATTCTTCGCTCCAGCCGGCATCCCGGCGGGCCAGCGTTTCTGCAGAGAGCGCAATGGCCGCGAGCGGCGTTTTGAGCTCATGCGCCACGACGCCAATGAGATTCTCCTTGAGGCTTTCCATTCTGGCGGCGTCCGTAGCGTCATGAATGAGAATTCCTCGGGTGAAGCGGTCGCCTCCTTCAATGGGGAAGGCCGTTATGTCCAGGAAACGTTCGCCGGAAGCGGATTTGAGCCGAAGCCGGTGCGTGCCGCCCGAGAGCACGGCCTCCGCGTTGGGAGCCGTATTGCCGGTCTGAAAGCATTGGGTAAAAAGCGTCCCGGCAGCTGAGCCGAGAATCTTTCCGGAGCTCGACGCTGCGAAGAGGCGCTCCGCGCGGTGATTTGCCCAGACGATGACGCCCTCCTGGTCGAGAAGAAGAAGCCCGTCCGCAAGACTCTCAAAGATCCTGGAGAGCATTTCCATCTGGGTTCTGAGCGCTTTTGTCTGTCGGGCGACTTCGTCGGCGAGATGGTGGTTGACGGACTCGATTTCTGCACGGGCGATGGAGAGCCGCTTCATGAGGCGGCCGAACTCATTCTGAAGCGCTTCAAACTCAGCGAGCGAATGTATGCGCTCGTCAGGGAGCGGCTCGGGTCTCGCGGCCGCTACCTGACTTTGAAGCTTGAAGAGCGCCTTTTCAATCGGGCGTCGGGCGAGCATGCCTGCCAAACCGGAAGCTCCCAGAACGAAAAGGATGAGAAGAAGGCTGCGAAGAACAATTCCGGTGAGTTCCATCTGGCGCAGCGCATTGGGTTTGGCAACCATGACGCGCCAGTCTCCGCTGAGGCCGGTTTGGGCGAACCACCCTTCGAGGACCTTTTGACCCTGAGCGGCCTGGAAGGGAATCGGTCCGGGAGAGGTTGGGCTTCCCTCCGGGATGAGCGCCTCAAAAGTGCTGATGGGCGCAGATTCAAGCCCGCGGGAGGCATAGAGAATTCCGCCCTTGCTGTCGGTGATCCAGATTGCGTCGCCCGGATTTTCGTATTCGGCGGCAAGCGCTGAAAACTTCTTGAGGTCGAGCGCGCAGACGGCGAAGCCGGCCAGAGCGCCTCTCCGGGTTCGCGCCTGAGCGCCGATGTTGACGATGCGCTCATCCGCCGCGCCTGTTGCCTCAAAGCTCGCGGAAATCCAGTAGGGCGCATCGGTTCTCCGCTCCTTCCAGTGCCTGCGCTCGCGGTGATCAACGCCGTTGTTGGGAATGCCCGCCGGGTTGAGAAGCGGATGAAAGCCGCTTGAGATGCCTTCGGGCGTGTCGAAATGCAGATTGAGAAAGGCCGGTTCGGCGCGGGCGATATGGGCGAGCGTTCTGTCTCTTGCCTCGATAGAAGAGAGTTCCGGCAATTCCGAGGCCGCGAGAAGCATGAGTTCGAGCGCAGAGGAAAGCCGCGCGTTGATCGCTTCTGCAATGCGCTCGGCTGTCATTCTCTGCCTCTTTTCGAGCGCATCCATTTCGCTGACGACGTTCCTCCATTCGAAGGCGGCAAGCACGACGATGGGAATGATGGCTACCGCAGCCGTGGCGGCAGTGAGCGCTTTGCGAAACTGCATGAGGGCGTCGGGAGAGGAAAGCTTGGAGAAGAGGATCGGTGCTTCGAACTTACCACAGGTGCGCGGCCGGAATGATCCACTCCCAGTTGGGGATGCTGAAGCAGCGTTGAGGATAAGGAGGCCCTGCGGGATGAGAACGGCATGAAATAATCAGTTCTCGAGGTTCCTCGACATCGAGCAGGAAAACTGCGGGAGAGGAGCCGTGAGGCAGAACCTCTCCATGAGCCGCCGGATATTTCAATATGACCAACTTCGATACAAAGACGCTTTTTACTGCCGCTCTGATGCTCCCGGAGCCTTGGTACATCGACCAGGTTGATTTCCGTGAGGAGCCGGGCAAGGCCCGGACGCTTCACATCTTCATCAAATTCAGGCAGGACGCTCGCTTCCAGGATCCTGCAGCGGCGGGCGGAGCGAAAGCTTCCCCGGTTCATGACACGCTTCCGGGCACCTGGCGGAATATGAACTTCTTCCAATATCCGTGCCTCATCCACTGTGATGTTCCCCGGATCCTTGGGAGCGACGGCAGGATTCGGCAGGTTGCGGTTCCCTGGGAACGAGCGGAGAGCGGTTTCAGGCGGCTTTGAGTGGTTGATGCTCTCACTCGCTCCGAAAGGGAATCGCCGGCCGCCGCCGATGATTTTTTCCTGCGCTGCGCCGCGGCAATGAGGATTGATGAGCTCCGCTCAGGACGCTGCCTCTGCCCGTACACGACATCGCCAATGGCACAAGCCGATGGCTTTTTGGGTTGCGCCGTCTTTGATGCCTATTGATGGACGTAACAAGAAAAATGGATGAAAAGGAATTCAGGGAAATTGAAGCCAGGCTCCTGAGCGACAAGAAGATGGCGTTGGAGATGGCGGATGACATTTTCAAAAAGCTCAATGAACAAAAGCCGCTGACTCCGCCGGCTGTCGCCCGTCTCCGCGATGAAATGATGTTGGAAAACACCTTTGATTCCAACGCGATCGAGGGATCTCGCCTGACTTTGCGGGAAACCGTTCTGGTCGTCAAGGAAGGCGTGGTGGACGGAGATGGGTTCCGCATGAAGGATGTTCTTGCTGCCAAAGGTTACGCGCATGGCTTTGAGGCGATTTTTGATTTTGCAGACCAAAAGATTCCCTGTGATGAGGCTTTAATTAAGCGGCTCCATCAGTACGTCATGCTCGGTGCCTTCCCGGAGTATTGCGGCGTCTGGAGAGATCACGAGGTCAGGGTGCTGGGGGCTGCCTTCAAGCCGGCCGGGTTTCGGGAGATTCCGCAGAAAATCCATGATCTCGTTTCCTGGTACCAAAATAAAAATGCGATGCATCCGATCGAAAAAGCCTCAAGGTTTCATGCGGAGTTCGAGACGATTCATCCTTTCGCTGACGGGAATGGAAGAACCGGGCGGCTGCTCTTGAATTTCATGCTGGTTCGCGAAGGCTATTGGCCTGCAAATATCCGCTGTCAGGAAGATCGCGATCGGTACTATGCGGCGCTTTATTCGTTTCAAAGCGGGGGAAGCATTGACGATCTGACAGCGCTGGTCGCCGTGAGAGAGACGGAGCAGCTCCTCTATTGCCTCAAAATCGCCTTGCAGCAGGAGGCTGCCCGACAGATGCGTTCGCGGAGCGCCTAGGATGGTTGGGAATTCAAGATTCCCGTTGGAACACCTCTTTCTTTGAAAGCGGAATGCAGAAATCAAGAAGCGGGCGCCGCCAGCTGAAAGTAAACTCATTCGGAACCATCTGAAAGCCAGGCCTAGCAGACATCGGAATAAAAGGAATGCTGATTATTCCTTGCAGGAATAGATGTTGCATCTGTCATTTCCTGAAACTGATTCCATAAAAAACAATAAGAAATGGTGATTTATGTGTTTCTGAAGCAGCCGAAGCCCCGAATAAGCACAAAAAGCATGCCGCCGGCATGAACTGAAGTTGGGACTTGTCCGAATAGAGATCTACGACAAATGTCCTTAATCTCCTCTCCACAGCCGGGAGACGCTTTGAAAGCGTCTCAAAAGAGCTGAAAACAGAAATACCACCAAATGGAGAGAATCCTATGTCCATGAAGTTCAAGGCAGTCGCCGCCGCCGTAGGCATCGCGCTGAGCGCGCTCACCTTCAATGCGATCGGCTGCTCGACCGTCATCGTCGGCAAGGACGTGAGCAAGACGGGCACCATCATCATCGGCCACAACGAAGACAACGGCGGCCGCATTCTGAACCCGCAGTACTGGGTGCCGCCGCAGGATCATGCGGAGGGCGAAATGATCAAGTTCGAGCCCGCCGCCGCCTCAATCCCGCAGGTCAAGCATACTTTCGGCTTTTACTGGTCCCAGACTTTTGATCCCAACGGCGCTTCCTTCTCGGACGGCTTCGTCAATGAAAACGGCGTCGTGATCGTGACGAACGCCTGCACCGGGATCTATGAGGACGACGTCATGCCGACCAAGGACGGCGGCATTGGCTACGGCATTCGCCGCCTGATGGCCGAGCGCGCGACAAGCGCCCGCCACGCCATCGACATCGCGATCGACCTCCTCGGGAAGTACGGCTACTTCTCTGAAGGTCGCACCTACACGGTCGCCGACAGCAAGGAAGCCTGGCAGATCGCCATTCATCAGGGGAACACCTGGGTCGCCCGCCGCGTTAAGGACAATGAGGTCGTCTACATCCCGAACAACTTCATGATGAATCATGTCGACGCCACCGATACGGAAAACGTCATCGTGGCGCCCGGCATGATTGAGCGTGCGATCAAGAACGGCCGCTACAAACCCGCTGTTCCCGGGGTCTACAACGACTTCAACTTCCGCGTGGCCGTGGCACCCGCTGAGCGCCGCGCAGCGGGATACAACCTTTCGCGCAACAACCTTGCCTGGAAGAAGTTGATCGGTCAGGACATCACGGATCCGGAAAAGTTCCCGTACAGCACGACTCAGTCGAAGAAGATGGGCGTCGAAGAGGTCGAGGATCTCCTTCGCACGCATGAGCCGCAGATCGGCGACGACCCGGGCTGGTACCATCATCAGGGCATCGGCCTCTGCCGCCCGACCACGCATGAGTCCGGCGTCTTTGTGCTCGACAAGAACCCGCTTCTCATCACGGGCTACCGCACGATGGCGCGTCCCTGCGAAACGCCTTACGTCCCCTTCTTCCCGCTCGCCGCGCCTGCAAAAGCGGCCGCCTTCATGAGCTGGGAGAAGGCAACGGCTGAGCACTTCAAGGGCACGCCTGAGCTCTTTAGTTTCAATCCCGACTGGCAGTCCTTCCGCTTCGTCGAACTCGCCAACATCGTCGACTACAACCGCGATGCCTTTAAGGACAACACGAAGTTCATAAACGGCCTCGAGAAGACCTGGATGAAGGATGCGGCCGCCGCGAAGGCGCAGGCTGCAGCGCTTCTTGGGTTCTCGGAAGAAAAGGCCCGTGCCTATCTCCATGCCTTCAATGCCGAAGCTTTCGACAAGGCCCAGTATGCGGTCGGAGAAGAGGCGAGGAAGCTCATGCCGCACGAGGTCGCGGTGCTTGCCGACACGATCAATCCGAAGTCCGAGAATACGGTCGACGTGGTGCTCTATTCGGACGCGAAGCTTGACGCTTCGAAGATCGATCTCTCGCGCACGCATGCCGGCGTCGGCCGCTCCTCGATCGGCACCACGGGCGTTGTGAGCGCGCTCGCGAAGCCCGTGAAGCATGAAGTAAAGGACATGAACGGCGACGGAAAGAAGGACATGGTCCTCACCTTCAAGGCCAACGAAATCGCCCAGAACATGATTCCGGGCGCGACCTACGACATCTGGCTCTATACGATGAACGGGAAGAAGCGCGTTGCGGGCTTCGACACCGCTCTCATTGAGCCCGACGGCTACAAGCCCGTGAAGGCGAAGAGCGAGACGCACGACCGGTGATCGCGTTCAGGTCTTTCTTCTGAAAGGGACCTTCCTTGAATCTGAGATCGATTGAGGAAGGTTCTGGCAGGTCAAAAAGAGAGAAGCGTCGCAGGAATAAGAGCCTGCGGCGCTTCTCTTGCGTTTTACGCGGGAGGAAATCAGGCCTTCTTAGCAGCTGCCTTGGTCAGTCCAGAGAGGGAGAAGCTGCCTGCGCCCGTGAAGAAGAGCGTCACAAAGCCGAAGAGGTAGAGAAGCGGCATTTCGCGCGCGCCGAAGTCCTTTCCGGCAAGCACCACGAAGGCAATCGTGAGGAAGGTGCAGATGAGGGGAATGAGCGCTGCGCGCGTCCAGAGACCGATGAGGACGAAGATCGAGCAGACGACTTCGGCGAAAATCGCAAGTAGCAGAGCCGTCAGATGGCCCGTCCCAAAGGGATCCGGGAAGGAATTGGAAAGCGCCGAGAAATTCTCGATTTTGGCAATGCCGTGCGTGAGGAGGCTTCCCGCAAGGGCAATGCGAAGAAAGAGGAGACCGAAGGAAGTCGAAAGGGCGGAACTGGTGAAGAGGCGGGACATTATGGATAAACCTTACATATTGGGTAACGTTCGACAAAGAACGAATGAAAGGATGTTACCGCCTGCTTACTGGTAAAAACCCTGATGTTACAATTCAAAATGGAAATAAACATTCCGGATTAGGGAAGTCGCCCTAGAGCCTGAGCGAGAACCTGACTCTGGTTCTCTAAGATGCCGCCGAAATAAAAACGCTCCGGAACCGTTTTTTAAGCAGTTCCGGAGCGCAAAGCGCAGTTCTGAAGGTTCAAAACATCAGGATTATTCGCGGTAGGCCTTCAGGATCTGACGGCCGGCGATGTAGATCATGATTTCGTCCGTGCCGCCGCCGATGCGTTCGCAGCGGACGTCGCGCCAGAGGCGGGAGACGCGGGCGTCGTTCGTGTAGCCGAGGCCGCCCATGATCTGGATCGCGTCGTCGATCACTTCAAGCGCCGTGCGGGCGCAGTAGAGCTTCGCAAGCGACGACGTCACGCGCAGCGATTCCTTGCGGTCCGCCTGCCAGGCCGTCTGCAGAACCATGTTGCGCATGTTCTTGCACTTGACGGCCATGAGGGCGAGCTTTTCCTGAATCATCTGGTTGAAGCCGATCGGCTGACCGAACGCGATGCGCTGGTTGGCGTAGCGGGCGGCGTCCTCGAAGGCGCATTCCGCAAAGCCCGTGCAGCGGGCGGCGTTGATGAGGCGCTCCATTTCGAAGTTGTACATGACGTTGAGGAAGCCCTTGCCTTCCTCGCCCACCATGTCGGATTCCTCAACCTCGACGTTGTCGAGGTAGACCTCGCAGGTGCTCACGAGGTGCCAGCCGATCTTGTGAAGGGGATTCACCTTGATGCCGGGCTTCTTCGCGTCGACCCAGAAGAGGGAGAAGGCTTTCTTCGGATCCTGCTGCTCGGGATCGCGGGCGATGACGAGCATGTACGGGTATTCGGCAGCGCCCGTGATGAAGGTCTTCTGGCCGTTGAGGTAGATCTTGCCGTTGCGGCGCGTGAAGGTCGTGGCGGTGGCGTTGCTGTCGCTGCCGGCGCCCGGTTCCGTGAGGGCGAGCGAGTAGGCGGGGTCGCCCGTGGCGGCCGTGCTTTCAGCGGTCTTTTTGAGCTGCTCGGGGGAGCCGAAGCGGAGCATCGAGTGGATGCACTGGCCGTTCGTAAGGAGGAAGGCCGGAGCGCCGCACTTGGCGACTTCCATGAGGGCGAGCATCTGCGTCACGTAGTCGGCCGGAATGCCGCCGAATTCTTCAGGGACGCCGAGCATCGAGATGCCGTTTTCGGCGAGGGCCTTCATGAATTCGCGCGGGTAGGTGCTCGTTTCGTCGTGGGTGCGCCAGTACTCTTCAGGGAACTCGGTCGTGATGAGTTCGCGGATGGAGGCAAGGAGCAGCTCCTGCTCTTCGGTGAGCGAAAAATCGATAGCCATTTTCTCTTTTCCTTGAAATGGGAAAGGTTTGGGAATTTGGAAAGGTGTTATTCAGCGTCGGGGAGCTTGAAGCCCATGACGGCATCCGTGAAGATGCACGCATCCATCTGCTTGAGATCCTTGTCGATCACGGGCTTGAAGCCCATCTTCGCGACGATGTCGCGCTCGATGTCGACGCCCGGAGCAACTTCGACGAGGTGGAGGCCGTCTTCCTTGAGGGTGAAGACCGCGCGTTCGGTGACGTAGCGGACGTCGAGACCGCGTTCAAGCGCAACCTTCCCCGAGAACGTGATTTTCGGGAGATGGTCCACGAACTTCGTGACGCGCCCTTCCTGGGTGATCGTGAGCTTGCCGTCGCCGACTTCGGTCCTGAGGCCGCCCGCGGTGAGCGTGCCGCAGAAGACGATCTTCTTCGAGGTGGCGCTGATGTCGATGAAGCCGCCCGTGCCCATGATCTTGCCGTTGAACTTGTGGACGTTGACGTTGCCTTCCTTGTCGACTTCGGCAAAGGAGAGGTAGCAGACATCGAGGCCGCCGCCGTGGTAGAAGTCGAACTGCGCGGTCATGTCGAGGATGGCGCGGGTGTTGACGTTTGCGCCGAAGGCGACGCCCTGCGTCGTGATGCCGCCGATCGGGCCCGTTTCAACGGTGAGGACGAAGTCTTCGTCGCAGCCTTCCTCGCGGGCGACGAGGCCGATGCCGTCGGCAATGCCGACGCCGACGTTGCCGATCGCCTGCTTCTTCATTTCATAGAGGGCGCGGCGGGCAACAACCTTGCGCTGATTGAGCGGAATCTTGACGCGTTCGGAATCGTCGAGCGTGAAGTCGCCCGAGATGAAGCGGTTCACAGGGGCGCCGCCGTAGAGCTGCGTCTGCTGCGGGTCGACGACGACGATGTCGACCAGGTACCCCGGGATGCGGACGTTCTTCGGGTGAAGGGTCGCCTTCTTCACCATTTTCTGGACCTGCATCATCACGATGCCGCCGTTGTTGTGAACGGCTTCGGCGATGACGAGGGCGTCGAGGTACATCACCTCGTCCTCAAAGGTCGCATAGCCTTCGCTGTCGCAGGTCGTGGCGCGGATGAAGGCGACATTGGGCGGAACCGACTTGTAGTAGAGGTATTCCTTGTCGTCGATGTTGACGAGCTTGATCAGATCTTCCTTCGTCACGTCGTTCAATTTGCCGCCCTGATTGCGCGGATCGACGAAGGTGCCGAGGCCGATTTCAGAGATGATGCCGGGCTGGTGGGCAGCAGACGCGCGGAGCATCTGCGTGAGGACGCCCTGCGGGTAGTTCCAGGCAGAGATCTTGTTCTGCTCAGCGAGCTCGGAAATGCGGGGCGACTGTCCCCAGTGGCCGCAGAGCGCCCACTTGACGAGGCCTTCCTGGGCAATCGGGCTGATGCCGCGCTCGGCGCGGTCGCCGAGACCCGTCGGGCTGATGATGCCGAGGTTCTTCGGGGTCTGGGTGGTCTTGTAGCGTTCGGCGAGCGCTTCAATGAGCTTCGTCGCTTCAAGAATGCCGCCGCTGGCGCCGAGAACGCAGAGCGTGGCTTCGTCAGGAATGTAGGTCACGGCCTCTTCGGCGGACATGACGGGCACGCGGCCGTTGATGCGCTTGGGTTTTGCAATCTGCATGGAATTCTCCGGATAGAGCGGCCCGCACCGGGAGAACCCTGCGGACGCTTTGCTCGAAAATTTAGGTGTTCGGATTCGTCTGCGCCCTTTTCGGGCGCGAGAGGACCCGGCTGCGGCGCTTTTAGGGCGCAGCAGAGTGCTGGAGGTTTTCAGAAAATCGATCAGGCGGACCCGCGGGGAAGAACTTCACTCCTGCGGGCGCGGTCCGCGCCCCGGCTGAAGAACGCCGGGGAGCGCGGGAAGACGGCCGGAAATTAAGCCGCGTGAATGATCGAGAGGACCGTGCGGAGGTCGGTCACGGAGATCTGGCCCGGGGCGGAGGCCTTCTGGACGGCGCCGAAGGTGGCGGCGGAACCGAAGACTTCGCCGGCAAGGCGGGAGATGACGCCGGTCTTAGACATCGACATCGTGATGATCGGACGGTCGGCAATCTTCTCGGAAACTTCAAGGGTGGCGGCAAGAACCGTGAGAACGTCGGTCTTGGATTCGGGCATGAGCGCGATCTTGGGCACGTCGGCGCCGAGTTCCTGCATCTTGGTGAGGCGCTTGACGATCTCTTCCTTCGCCGGCGTCTTGTGGAAGTCGTGGTTCGACATGATGACCTTCACGCCCTTCGCATGCGCGCGGGCGATGGCCTGGGAGACGAGGGCGTCGCCCGTGAAGAGCTCAAGGTCGATCGCGTCGACGAGGCCGCTTTCAGCCATGGCGATGTTGAGCGCAATGTAGGCTTCGGGAGCAAGTTCCTCTTCGCCGCCTTCCTTCTTGCTGCGGAACGTGAAGAGGATGGGCTTGTCGGGGAAGACTGCGCGGAGTTCGCGCAGGGCTTCGAGGGCGGCCGCCGTGTCGGCGATGGCGGCGAAGTGGTCGCCGCGCCATTCGAGGATGTCGAAGTCGGCGGAGCGGTAGGCGAGGGCTTCGCTCTTGACGGCGGCAATGTCCTTCGCCATCAGGGAGACGATGATCTTCGGGGCGCCTTCGCCCAGGGTAACGTTTTTAATCTGAACTGTCTGCATTTCAGAATCCGGAGAGAGGAGAAAGTAAGGATACGGTGCTTTTCGGGGATCCGCGCCCCCCGCCGGACGGAGCTGGAGAAGATGCCGTCCGGACGGGGAAGTCAGCGGATTACTTGAAGCCCATCGCTTCGCGGATGTAGTCGATCGGGAAGTCTTCGCCGGTCCAGAGCTTGAACTGCTCGTAGCCCTGCCAGAGGAGCATGCCGTAGCCGTCGACGGTCTTGCAGCCGGCAGCCTGAGCCTGCTCGAGGAGCTTGGTGATGTGCGGGTTGTAGACGCATTCGGAGACGAGGAGATCCGGGCGGAGCATCGAGACGTCCTTGATGACGGAGAGCTCGTGGAGCGGCTTCATGCCGACCTTGGTGGCGTTCGTGAGAACGTCGGCGCCGGCGATGGCGTCGCCGAAGAGCTTCTCATCGTCGAGGTCGCAGACCGTGACGCGGCAGTCGGAGTTGTCGTTCACGCGCTTCGCAAAGGCGTGGGCGCCTTCCCAGAATTCGTCCTTGCGGTTGAAGAGCTTGATTTCCTTGAAGCCTTCAACGGCAGCCTGAGCACCGATGGCGGTGGCGGCGCCGCCCGCACCGACGAGGACCATGGTCTTGCCCTTCACGTCGAAGCCGGTTTCCTTGATGGCGCGGATGTGGCCCGTGCCGTCCGTGTTGTAGCCCTTCAGGTAGCCGTTGTCGTTCACGATCGTGTTGATGGCGCCGGCGAGCTTGGCGGCCGGGGCGAGTTCGTCCATGAACTGGATGGCGAGCTGCTTATTCGGCATTGAGACGCCCGAGCCGCGCATCTTCAGAGCGCGAAGGCCCTTGATGGCATCCGGGAAGGAGGCGTTGTCGACCTCGAAGGCCATGTAGCAGTAGGGAAGGCCGAGCTTGTCGAGAGCGCGGTTCTGCATCGTCGGCGAGAGGCTGTGACGAATCGGGTAAGCCATGAGGCCGATGAGCTCGTACTTAGCGGTGACTTCCATTTTTGACTCCTTCAAATATTTAGGAAATGCGGAAGATTTGGAGATCGGGGTTCCGGGACCAGGGATCGGGTCCATGAGCCGGAGCGCCCGGGGATATCCGGCTTCCGGGGAAGAGCGGGGAAAGGTTCCTCACTCTTTCCGGAAAAGCCTGTTGGGTTGGGTTAGAGAAAGCGGATTACTTGATGAAGCGCGCTTCGCCGAAGCGGACGTCCTGCGCCGGGATCGAGAAGATCGCGTAGTAGCGGCGGAAGAGGTAGAGCGACGTGAGGAGCGTGAGAACAGCGAGACCAAAATCGAGGAGGATGATGTACTTGATGCTGATCTGCGAGAGGTAGCCGGTGGCGAGCGGGATCACGAAGTTTGCGAGGCCGCCCATCATCATGTAGACCGAGGTCACCTTCGCCTTGCTCTTCGGGAAGAATTCAGCCATCACCGCAACGCCGAGCTGCAGGATGCCGCCCGCGGCGGAGAAGCCGATCAGGAAGGCGCCCGCCTTGCAGATGAGAGGCGTCGGGTAGAGGAAGAGAACGAGGGAGGCGAGGCAGGCGATGAGGCTGTTGAGAACCATCGCCCAGACCGGACGGACCTTCGACTTCAGGAGGTAGGCGAAAGCGAAGACGCAGACGAGCGAACCGATGCTGTAGTAGGAGATCGTCGTGAGGGACTCCGATTCCGACATCCCGCCGAAGGCCATGGCATAGCGCGGCATCCAGACGGCAATCACGTAGAAGGTCGAGAAGGCGGCGACGCCGAAGATCACGGCCATGAGGCCTTCACCCCAGTAGGAGGGCTGCTGGCGCATCTGCGGCAGATCCTTGAGAACCGCTGCGTCGACGGCCTGGCTCGGGAAGCGGCACTTAAGGACGAGAAGCGTGATGAGGACGAAGATGATGCCCGGCACAATGAAGGCGTAGCCGTACCAGAGGCTCGAGACCATGAGGAAGCTCACGGCCATCGGATAGAGCATCTGGCCGAAGGAAACCATGGCCTTCAGCAGAATCACGGCGGAGCTCGAGGCTTTCGGGAAGCATTCAATCAGAGCCGGATACCCGCCCGTGTCGATCGCTGAGTTGGCTGCGCCCACCGCAAAGGCGAGGCAGAAGGCAACCATCAGGTTGGGGCTGTAGGGGATGCCGAAGAAGAAGATCATGTAGAGGATGATCCCGAGGAGAATCATCGCGCGGCGGCCGAACTTGTCCGAGAGCGCGCCGAAGAAGAGGATCGTGACGAGGCGGCCGAGGCCGATGCCGGAAATTAGGTAGGCGATGCCGGCGCTGTCGGTGGCGAACTTCTCGGCAAGGGAAGTCATGTTCTGCGCGAGCGCGATGACGCTCGCGCCGTGCAGGAAGTAGCTGAGGTAGATGCCTATCGCTGCGAGCATGAAGGACGTGCCTTTCGACGGCCCGGCTGGTGATTGACTCATGGGTTTTCTCCGGTTGAGAAAGCTGCAGGCATTTAAAAAAGCTTTTTAAATATTTGGCTCTTAATCGTGAAGCAGCTGTCAGGAGAAATAAAAATATTTCTGAATGAGAAAATTTCTCCGGCAGGAACTTGACTGATTTATTTTGCTGTCTGCAACTATCGATTTAGTTCCATTGGACGAGAGTCATTATCGAAAGCGGGCGGATGAAAACGAATGCAATTTGGTGTTTTAATTCTCAAGAATGATGCAGGGACCCGGCGCTTTCCGGACAATGCTTAAAAACGATATCTCCCGGATGATTGGGGAAAATGCTCCGGTTAAACCGGAAAAACCCGGATGAATGAGCAGTGGTTTTTTGCTTGTCGCTCAGGACAATCCTGCACGGGCTGCAGAATTTTTCGCTTCCTCCGCCCCCGAAAGCGGGGTCGGAAGGCTTTTTTGAGGGGCTTGCGAAAGGGCGGATAAGAGGGTTCGGGACCAGGGGCGAGGCCTTCAGCCGGTGCGCTATCTGCCGAGAGGTGAGCAGTCGCTTTCGCCGATCCAACTTATTGATAA
>OLZW01000634.1_pt1 | contig 28899 bp, 22 predicted proteins | sample 1674281 | NCBI WGS metagenome assembly OLZW01 (sample SAMEA103958157, study PRJEB25191) | human gut metagenome | biome: human-associated habitat [ENVO:00009003]; feature: intestine environment [ENVO:2100002]; material: feces | place: Germany | collected 2013/2015
GCTTTTCTCCTCCACGACAAAAGAAACCCCGCCAGTGGAAGTTTGGCTTCCGGCGGGGTTTTCTGCTTTCTGGTGTTTTTTCTAACTGCGTTTCGCGAGCCTCAGGCGCTCGACCCAGAGGCCTGAGGATTCGAGATCGGAAAGAGACGCCCGAGCGGGCTTCCGTTTCGCTTCCGACCAGAGTCCGGAGGCAAAAAGGTCCTCTTCCCTCAGGACCGGGAGATTGACGCCGGGATAGGTGCCGGGGGCTGCGGCTTCCGCCGGAATCATGGCCGCCTTAATCGTGGGGAAAGCGCACTCCCAGGCTTCAAGCGGCACCAGAACGCCGCCGTTTCTGCCGATGATGACCGGAAGCGCCGTCTTCTCCTCATCGCTTCCCCGGACTTCAGGCGCGAGGAGCACGAGGACTTCGGCCGCCCAGAGGCGTTTGGCCCGCAGGCGGTCTCTCAGCGCAAAGAAGGGCCAGAGGACGAACATCGCCCAGAAGGGCGCCGTCAGGATCGCCGCAATGGCGATCCACGAGCCCGAGAGCGTGCCCCGGAAGGAGACGGCGGCGCCGAAGACCGCCCAGATCCACCAGAGGAGCCAGAAGCGTCTTCTGCGTCTTTGCGGAATCGGCGTTTCTACGGCGGCTTCCGCGCGCTCGAGCGTGGTCTTCTCTTTCTTTTCAGTCATTTCGTCTCCCCTTTAAGCACCCGGGCGCGAAGCTGCCCGCAGCCGCCGTCCACATCCTGCGCCGCCGAATCGCGCAATGTCGCAATGATTCCCTTTCCCCGCAGGCGCCGCACAAGCTCCACCGCATGCGAGCGGTCGGGCCGCACCCAGGGCGAATCCTCGACGGCATTGACGGGAATAAAGTTCACCATGGCGTATTTCCCCTTAAGGAGCCCGGCGAGCCGGTCGATCTCTTCGAAGGAGTCGTTGACGCCCTTCATCAAGGTCCACTCGTACTGAACGGGATAGCCCGTGGCCCGCGCCCAGCTTTCAGCGCGCTCGATGATGCGGGAGACGGTCATGCGCGCGCCTTTGGGGAGAAGCCTGCCGCGCTTTTCGTCATCCGTCGTATGAAGCGAGACCGCAAGCGCGGGCTTCGCGGCCGAAGCGAAGAGGCGCTCGAAAAGCCTTTCGTCGCCCACCGACGAAATCACCAGGTCCTTGTGGCCGAAGTCGCCGAACTGAGCCAGAAACTCCACCGCGCGCATGACGTTTGTGAGGTTGTGCGAAGGTTCTCCCATGCCCATGAAGACCACCTTCTTCGTTTCGGGACGGAGCTCCCGGGCGAGCGCCGCCTGAGCGACGATTTCAATGTCGGAAAGCTGCCGCACGAGCCCGCATCTCCCCGTCATGCAGAAGACGCACCCGACGGCGCAGCCCATCTGGGTCGAAACGCAGACGCCCTGCCGGGGAAGCAGCACCGATTCAATCGTCTGGCCGTCCGCGAGCGTAATGAGAAGCCGCTCGCTTTCGGGATCCGCTCCCGGATGGCGGGAACGGATGGCGGCTGTCTTACCGAGAGCCTCCCGGATGGCGGGAAGCTTTTGAGCGAGCGCTTTCGGAAGACGTAGCCTGCGGCTTTCCGCCGCCTCTTCCCAGCCGATTTGCCCGAGCCAGGCGCGGAGCACCCGGCGCTCATGCGCGGGCCCGGCGCCGAGACTCATGAGGAGCTGATGGAGCTCCTCGAGCGAATTTAGAGATGGGAGCGAATCGGGCGTTGAAATCAGATCGGGCATGAGAGAAGGCGCTTCCTCGCTCGCCAAGCGGAAAAAATACGGCAAAGACCCGGGATTTTAGTCGAATTTCCCTAGAGAAATTCCTCGCGCACGAAGAGCGTTCGGATCGCGCGTGCGGCTTCTTCGGGAAACCCCGGCCGCATGCTTTTTCTCGGTACCGGGAGCCCGATCATGAGGGTCTTCTCCCAGCGCTGCCCGAGAATCCGAAGCCTTTCGCCCGAGAGCCGGAAGGCGGGCTCGAGCGGTTGCCCGGCAATGGGCGCGAGGAATTCCCGCACGGCCGGGTCATTTGCCGCATCAAGGAGCTGGCTCGAGAGAAAAACCGCAATGAGGGGCGAACGCTTTTGAAATTCGTCCCGAAGCCTCCCGGCCTCGCGGACGGCATCCCTCGCGACGTGGCCGTCCCGCGCGCGGCCGTCCCATTCTGCGGGCCAGGTGAAGATCGAAAAGCGCTTTGCTTCCTCCTCCACGGGAAACCCGGCGGCAGCCAGCCACCGAAGGGTCTCGGAGACCGCAAACCCCCGGTCGATGCGGGACGCCGTAATGACGCCCCTCGGGCGCATCAGTTTTTCAAGCAAGGCGCGGCGCGCCTCCCCCTCGGGAGGGAGCTCCGCATCATTCAATTCCGGCCCGAACCCGGGAGGCATCACGATCAGCACGCCTCGCGCGAGATTTTCGGGCGCATCCGCCGTCCCCGGGGCATTGAGCTTCACTTGTCCCTGCCTCCGGGAAGGTCTTCGCCCGTGCGCCTCAGGGGCGGGAGCCTTTGAGCGAGTTCGTCTGAGAGTCCAAGCTCCTGAATCTTTCGCGTGAGCGTGTTTCTGCCGACGCCGAGACGCTCGGCGGCCTCAATGCGGCGGCCGCGCGTCACCTCCATGGCGCTCCGGATGATCGCGCGTTCGAATTCGTCGGAAAGCGTCTGCCAGACGCCGGATTCGCCTGCCTGAAGGCGCTTTCTCGCCGCTTCGGCAAGGAGCCCGGTCCAGGTTCCGGCGCCGGCTCCAGACTCCTCGTCCGCGGGAAGCGCTGGAGCCGCCATCAGGCGCATTCCGGGCGCTTCCGAGGCGCTCCTGATTTCAAGCGGCAGATCCTCGACGCGGATTTCCTTCGAGGGCGCCATGACGAGAAGCCACCGGCAGAGGTTTTCAAGCTGCCTCACGTTTCCCGGGAAAGGAAAGCGCTTTACAACCTCAAGCGCCTGAGGGGTCAGCACCTTCTCCTCAACGCCGAGCTCGCGCGCGCCCGTCCTCAGGAAATGCGCCGACAAGGGCGCGATGTCCTCAACGCGGTCTCTTAAGGGCGGCAGCCTCAGACGGATCACGTTGAGGCGGTGGTAGAGATCCTCGCGGAACTGCCCCGCCTTCACGCGCTCCTCAAGATTCTGGTTCGTGGCGGCGATGACCCGGACATCTGCCTTGATGGGCTGACGGCCGCCCACGCGATAAAAATAGCCGTTCGAGAGCACGCGCAGGAGCCTCGTCTGAAGTTCCATCGGCATGTCGCCGATTTCATCGAGAAAGAGCGTCCCGCCCTTCGCCTGCTCGAAGCGCCCGAGCTGCGTGGCCGTGGCGCCCGTGAAGGCGCCTTTTTCGTGTCCGAAGAGTTCGCTCTCAAGGAGCTCGCGCGGAATCGCCGCCATGTTGATCGCAATGTAGGGCGCGCGGCTTCGCTTGCTGTGCTTCCAGATGGCGCGGGCGACGACTTCCTTCCCGGCGCCCGATTCGCCCGTGAGGAGCACCGTGACGTTGCTCTGCGAGAGCCTTCCGATCGCGCGAAAGACTTCCTGCATGGCAGGGGCCTGACCGATCAGGTCGGGAACAGCAGGCTGCGGCTCCCCGGAAGGCGCTTCCTCGCCGGGCGAGGCGGCCGCCCGGTGCTTCGCATCCTCCATCGCGCGGCTGATGAGCTCAACGGCCTTCGCGACGTCAAAGGGCTTCGTCAGGTATTCGAAGGCGCCGCCCTGGAAGGACGAAACGGCGCTGTCGAGGTCCGAAAAGGCCGTCATGATGATGACGGGCAGATCGGGCACGATTTCCTTCACGCGCGCGAGGAGATCAACCCCTGAAAGCCCCGGCATCCGGATGTCGGAAACAAGCACGAGGGGACGCTCGGCTTTGGAGGCTTCAATCGCCTCGAGCGCGGCGAGCGCATCCTGACCGCGCTCAAAGGTGCGGCAGCCGATGCCTTCGCGCGAAAGCGCGCGATTGAGTACCCAGCGGATCGCGCGGTCGTCGTCAATCACCCACACAGGTTCGCTTCCGGCCGCTGCGGAAAGCTCAATTTGATGAGTATCGTCAAGCATGAGGGATTTCTGTCCTTTCGCCCGTTCATTCGTCTCTGACTGGAAAGGAGCCTGACGAAGCCGGGCGTCAATGGTGTGCGTTCTTTAAATTTTTATGCCGGTGCCGCCCGTCGGGGAGCGGTCGCTCTTTTCCGCTTCCTTCCGGGACCCGAGGGGAAGAATCACCGTAAAGTCCGTCTTTCCCGGACGGCTTTCGACGGAAATGGCGCCGCCCGCTTCCTCGACAAAGGCGCGCACGATGGAAAGTCCGAGGCCGGAGCCTTCCGCGCGCCCGGTAACGAGCGGGAAGAAGATGCGCCCGCGGATTTCCTCCGGTATTCCCGGGCCGTTGTCAACGACGTCGACCCTGAGTGCGAGCCGCACGCGCTTGCCGCAGAGCATCACGTCGCGGGCAATGCGCGTGACGAAGACGATTTCCGCCTTTCCCCGGGCACGCTCGGAGGTCATCGCTTCCGCGGCATTCCTCGCGAGATTGAGGAAGATCTGAATGAAGCGTCCGCGGTCTCCGATGACGGCGGGCGCGGAAATATCGTAGTCGCGCTCGATTCTGAGGCCGGTCGCGAATTCGAGTCCGATCAAGCTCCTCACGTGCTCGAGCACCTCATGAATGTTGACGGGCTCGGAGGTCCGCGGCCTTCTGTAGGGCGCGAGCAGCCGGTCGACCAGGGACTGGAGCCTTGCCGCCTCTTCGAGAATCACGCTTGTGCATTCCCGGTCCTCATCGCGGACGAGCTCGGTCTCAAGGAGCTGCGCCGCTCCCCGGATGCCGCCCAGCGGATTCTTGATTTCGTGCCCGAGATTCCTGAGGAGTTCGCTGTTCGCGGCGCGAACGCTCGCCTCCATGGCGCTTCTTTCCGCCTGGAGCGCATCCTCGAGTTCCGAGACTTCAAGGAGGCATGCGGTATCGAAGGGAAGTCCCGACGCGCGGACGTCCTCCGCAGAGAGGGAGGAGAGGACGGCGCGGACGCAGACGGGATCGGCCAGTCCCCGGCGAAGTTCCGTGAGGGACGCATAGGAAACCATCCCCGCATTTTCTGATAGCGGGAACCAGGCCCCGGCCTCCTCGATGAATTCCGCTGCGGGCTCTCCCTGAAGCCCTCTTCTCGTACGTCCGAGAAGGGTTTCGGCCGCCGAATTCACGGTCGTGATCCGCCCGACGCGGTCAAGCGAAAAGACGGCCGTGGAAAGCGCATCAAGGAGCGGAGCCGAATTGAGAGCGCCTTTTTGTGGCTCATGCGGAATCTTTGTCGTCATGCCTGCCGGAGAGAAAAAATGGTTTTTCCGCAATGCCCTGAATTCAGACGGGCACTCCGGAAAAGCAAACCGGGGAACGATGACTCAATGCACCGTTCCCCGGAAAAACGTCCTTCGAATCCTTCGGACGGGACCGGAAGATTCCGGTCCTCGAAGTCCTTCGGATGCTTCTGGCCTCAGACCGATCAGTGCGAGTAGTAGAGGTCGAAATCGAGCGCCGTAACGGCCATTTCAGCCTTGAGCACTTCCTTCCTCTTTTCAGCAATGTAGGCGTCGATCAGATCGTCCGAGAAGACGCCGCCTCTCGTCAGGAACTCGCGGTCCGCGTCGAGGGCGTTCAGAGCCACTTCGAGATTGGGCGCGACGGTCGGGATCTTGGCGTTTTCCTCCGGCGGCAGATCGTAGAGGTTCTTGTCGGCGGCTTCGCCCGGATGGATCTTGTTCTGGATGCCGTCGAGACCGGCCATGAGGAGCGCGGAGAACCCGAGGTAGGAATTGCAGAGCGGATCGGGGAAGCGCACTTCGATGCGGCGGGCCTTGGGGCTGTTGACGAACGGAATGCGGATCGAGGCCGAACGGTTCCTGGCCGAATAGGCGAGCTTCACCGGCGCTTCAAAGCCCGGAACGAGGCGCTTGTAGGAATTGATGCCGGGGTTCGTGATGGCGTTCAGTGCGCGGGCGTGCTTGATGACGCCGCCGATATAGTAGAGCGCCATTTCGGAGAGGCCCGCGTAGCCGTTGCCCGAGAAGAGGTTCTGGCCGTCCTTCCAGATCGACTGGTGAACGTGCATGCCCGAACCATTGTCGCCCTCAACGGGCTTCGGCATGAAGGTCGCGGTCTTGCCGTAGGCGGCCGCGACGTTCCAGACGGTGTACTTGAGAATCTGCGTCCAGTCGGCGCGCTCGACGAGCGTCGAGAAGCGCGTGCCGATTTCGCACTGGCCGGCGCCGCCCACCTCGTGGTGGTGGATTTCAACGGGAACGCCCTGCTGCTCGAGGAGCGTGCACATTTCAGCGCGCAGGTCGGCCATCGAATCGACCGGGGAGACCGGGAAGTATCCGCCCTTCATGCGGTTTCTGTGGCCGAGGTTGCCGCCTTCCATGTCAAGGCCGCTCGACCAGGGCGCTTCTTCGGAGCCGATCTTGAAGAAGGAGGAGCCGGGACGATGATCCCACTGAATCGAATCAAAGACGAAGAATTCGGGTTCGGGGCCGAAGTAGGCCGTGTCGCCGATGCCGGTCGACTTCAGATACGCTTCGGCGCGGCGGGCGAGCGAGCGCGGGTCGCGGTCGTAGCCCTTGCCCGTCGTCGGCTCAAGCACGTCGCAGTTGAGCACGAGCGTGTTGGCTTCGCGGAAGGGGTCCATGCGGGCGGTGTTGGGGTCCGGCTGCAGAAGCATGTCGGAAGATTCAATGCCGCGCCAGCCGACGAAGGACGAGCCGTCAAAGGGCTGGCCGAGCTCAAACGTATCTTCGTCGATCTTGTCGGCCGGGATCGTGAGATGCATTTCCTTGCCGAGCAGATCGGTGATGCGAAGGTCCACGAACTTGCAGTCGTTGTCCTTAATCATCTGCAGCACATCAGCAGCGGACGTCATACCTCTTCTCCTAAAAGTAGCGTGCGGCCGGTAGGTGTTGCGGACCGCGTCAAAAAGAAATCGGGAAAGAGACCCGGCGGAAAGGCCTCGCGCGCTCAAAAGCGCTTCGGGCCTCCGAATCTCCTCGTCTTGTCTTAAAGCAAAAGGCGTGCCAAAGAGGATTTTCATAGCAAAAACCCTCAATTCATAGAATCCCTCCCCCATGCCGCCGGGATCGGGCTGAGAAGGTGCATTCATCACGCCGGGCGCACCCGGAATTATGCTCCAGCCGGGCGCTCAACGCACCAAATGCGTGCATCAAAGGAAAGCTTCCTGCACGTCGGAGAGGAAGTTGAGCCCGAGGCGCGTCGTCCGGATGCGGCTGGGATCGTCTGCAATCAGCCCGCGGGCGCGCAGGTCCCGGAGGGTGGAGGCAATTTGCCCGAAAGGAAGGCCCGTGCGCTCCGAAAAGGTGCATTCGGGGACCCCTTCGAGAAGCCTCAGGGCGTTCAGCATGAATTCAAAGGGAAGATCCTCCGGATCGACCCGGTGAATCTCTGCCGCAGCGCTTCTTCCCGCTTCGATCGCATGGAGGTACTGCCGCGGGCTCATGAAGCGCATCTCGCGGCGGATGCCGTTTTGAAGGGTGACTTTCCCATGCGCTCCCGCGCCCGCAGCGAGGTAGTCGCCGAAGGTCCAGTAATTGAGATTGTGCCGGCAGCGGCGGCCTCTTCTCGCGTAGCCCGAAACCTCGTAGCGCGTGAAGCCCTTCCCGGCCAGAAAGGCTTCGACGAAATCCCCCATTTCTGCCGTTTCGTCGGCGTCGGGGAGTTCCTCCGGAAGGTGCTTGGCAAAGGCCGTTCCGGGCTCGATCGTGAGCTGGTAGCAGGAGAGGTGCGCGGCTCCCGATTGCGCCGCTTCGTCGAGCTCTTCCGTGAGGCCCTCCATCGTCTCGCCGGGAAGGGCGTACATGAGGTCGAGATTGAAGTTCTCGAAAATATCCCGCGCAAGGCGGATCGCCTCACGAGCCTCTCTCACGTTGTGAATGCGCCCGAGGCGCTTTAATCGATCGTCCGAAAAGCTCTGGATGCCGATCGAGAGGCGGTTCACGCCCGCCTCGCGAAACGCTTCGAACTTTCCGGCTTCGAGCGTCCCGGGATTCGCCTCCATCGTGATCTCGGCATCGGACGCGAGCGAAAAGCGCGCTCGCACGCCGTCGAGAAGCCCCTTCATGGCGCGCCCCGACATGAGGCTCGGCGTGCCGCCCCCGATGAAGATCGATTCGATGGGCCTTCCCCCGACATCCGGGAGCCACGCCTCGAGGTCCGTGAGGAGCGCGTCGACGTAGGCGCCCTCGAGCGCCTCCAGCGCGCCGGGCTCCTTCGGCGCGCCGTGCGAATTGAAGTCGCAGTAGGGGCACTTTCTCACGCACCAGGGCCAGTGAAGGTAGATCGAGAGCGGGATGGCGGCGGGATTAAGCCGGATCTCAGGGGAATCGGTCATGTCGGGATCGGTTTGAGTGCTTCAAGCGTCGGCCGCTTCAGGCTTTTTAAGCCTTCCAGCCCCAGCGCTCCTCGAGGAGCTTCGCCATGCGTCTTAAGGCTTCGCCCCGGTGGCTCTGCGCGTTCTTCTCTTCCTGAGAGAGTTCCGCGGCGGTGCGATTTTCCCCGGGCAGATAAAAGTAGGGGTCGTATCCGAAGCCGCCCGTGCCCGCGGGCGCCTCGGCGATCTCGCCCTGCCAGAAGCCTTCGGCGATGAGGGGCTCCGGGTCTTCGGCGGAACGGACGGCCGCGAGCACGCAGGTATAGTGGGCGCGCGGGTCGGTCTTCCCCGCCATTTTCTCAATGAGAAGGCGGTTGTTGGCCGCATCGTCTCCGTCTTCGCCTGCAAAGCGCGCTGAGAAGACGCCGGGGGCGCCCCCCAGCGCATCAACGCAGAGGCCCGAATCATCGGCCATGGCGGGAAGCCCCGTTTCCCTTGCGGCATGACGGGCCTTGGCGAGGCAGTTTTCAATAAACGTGCCGTAGGGCTCGTCGCAGGAGCTGACGCCATATTCCTTCTGTCCGGCAACGCGCACGCCCAAGGGCGCAAACATGGCCTGGAACTCGCGGATCTTTCCGGCATTGCCGGACGCGAGAACGAGGGTGGGGAGCGCGGATTCTTTGGTTTCCGTATTCTGGGTCATGAAGAAAAACTCCGGGATTGTTTTAAAAGCTGCATAGGCCGCAGACATAAGGCGTCGCCGCGGCCATCCATGCCGCGTCTTAAAGAGGCTTCGCGAGCGCCTCGCGCTGGAGCTCCGCCAAGCGGGCATTGCCCTTCTTCGCGAGCGCGAGAAGCTTCGTGAGGTCGTCCTCCGTAAAGGGCGTGCCTTCGGCCGTCCCTTGAATTTCAACGAAGCCCCCGAGGCTCGTCATCACGACATTCATGTCGGTGTCGGAATGGCTGTCCTCGATGTAATTGAAGTCGAGCACGGGCTCGTCTTCCCACATGCCGACGGAAACGGCGGAAACCTGCGCGAGGATCGGATCCTCCTCGATCATATGTTCGCGAAGCATCTTGTCGACCGCGTCTCGAAGCGCCACCCAGGCGCCCGTGATCGAGGCGCACCGGGTGCCGCCGTCAGCCTGGAGCACGTCGCAGTCGATCTGGATCGTGAATTCGCCGAGCTTTCTGCGGTCAACCACTGCGCGCAGGCTCCGCCCGATCAGGCGCTGAATTTCCTGCGTGCGGCCCGTCTGCTTGCCCTTTGCGGCCTCGCGGTCGGTTCGGGTACCGGTCGCGCGCGGGAGCATTCCGTACTCCGCCGTCACCCAGCCTTCGCCCTTGCCCCGCAGGAAGGGCGGCACGCCCGGCGTTACGCTGGCCGTGCAGAGAACGCGCGTGCCGCCGGCTTCCATGAGGACGCTCCCCTCGGCATATTTGGTAAAGCCCCGGGTCATCGAAACCGGACGAAGCTCGTCGGGCGCGCGCCCGTCGGGACGCGGGGAAAGGCTGGCTAAAGGCTGAGACATGTTGCGTGTGCTCCAAAAAAAGATTCCTTCGGATGGGATGCTACTAGCACTCGGCCAAAGCTGCCCGGAAGAGGAAGGGAAGCGCTGCCGCTCTCCCGCGAAGGCTCTAAAATGCCGCAATCTTCAAAATTATCCTGAAGCTTCGGGTTCAGGCTGCTGACGAGCGCTTTGGAAAAAGCGCCGCATCGGCATCCGGCCATCGGTCAAGCTTCGCTTCTTCATCACGGATACAAAGGACTTTTCTGATGCCTTCAGTCGCAAGCATGACGGGATACGCCGCCCTTGACGGCAAGACCCTCGCGGGCACCGTCACTGCGGAATGCCGTTCGGTCAATTCCCGCTTTCTCGATCTGACGCTGCGCCTTGACGATGCGCTGCGCTTTACCGAACCCGCCGTTCGCGAGCGTCTCCAGAAGCGCCTCACCCGCGGGAAGGTGGAGCTGAGGCTCAACCTCACGGCCGATGCATCCGCGCTTCCGGCTTCCGTGAACGAGGAGGCGCTCAGGCGCGTCCTTGCGCTCCAGGAAACCATTCTCAAGCTCGACCCGCAGGCGCAGGAGCTTTCCGTCGCTGAAATTCTGGAACTCCCCGGGATTGCAGCGGCAGAGACCCCCGACCGCGACAAGCTCCTCCAGGAAGTGCTCGCGATCGTCGACCGCACGCTTGACGAATTCATTGCGGCGCGCGAGCGCGAGGGCGCTGCCCTCGCTCAGGTCCTCTCGGGCTACTGCGACAAAATGTCGGCGGTGGTGAAGGACGTCCGGGGCGCCATGCCGCAGATCATCTCGCAGCTCGAGGGGCGCCTTACCGAACGCCTCACCGATGCGCTCGCCGATGCCCTGAAGGAAAAGAGCACGCTCACGAAGGAAGAGGTCACCGACCGCATTCGTCAGGAAGTGACGATGTATGCGATCAAGATGGACGTCGACGAGGAAATGAACCGTCTCGACACGCACCTCGCGGAAGTGAAGCGCCTTCTTGCTCAGGGGGGCGCCGTCGGCAGAAAGCTCGACTTCATGGCCCAGGAGATGAACCGCGAGGCCAATACCCTCGGCTCCAAGGCCGCCGCCATTGAAATGACGCAGGTCTCGCTCGCCCTCAAGATCACGATCGATCAGATGCGCGAACAGATTCAGAATCTCGAATAAACGCCTTTCGAAGGACTTTGAGCCATGAACGACATGATCTCCCAGCAGAATTCCGCTCCCCGCCATCCCGGACGGCTTTTTCTCGTCACGGCCCCCTCGGGCGCCGGAAAGTCCTCGCTGGTGAATGCGCTTCTCAAGCGTCAGCCCAACATCAAGCTCTCGATCTCCTCAACGACGCGCGATCCGCGGCCGGGCGAAGTGAACGGGCGCGAATACCACTTCATCACGGAAACGATGTTCCTCGAGATGAAGAACCGCGGCGAATTCCTTGAAACCGCGCTCGTGCACGGCAACTATTACGGCACCAACCGCACCTGGATCGAAGGCCAGATGGCGCAGGGGAACGACGTGCTCCTTGAAATCGACTGGCAGGGCGCGCGCCAGGTCCGCTCGAAATTCGCGGGCACCGTCGGGATCTTCATCCTCCCGCCCTCCATCGAAGCGCTCGAATGGCGCCTTCACCATCGCGGAACGGATTCCGACCAGACCATCACGCGCCGCCTGATGGGCGCGGGCGCTGAGATCGCGCATGCCCCGGAATTTGAGTACGTTATAATCAATGAAGATTTCGATACGGCCCTCAGCCAGCTTGAGGCCATTGTGACGGCAAGCCGCCTGACCTATGCTCAGCAGGCGATCCGCCATCATGATCAGTTCGCGAACCTCGGCGTTCCGGTCTGATCTCCAGGGCTTCGCCGGCTTTCAGGGCCTTTTTGCCCCTTTTTCGATTATTTATCCTACTGGACCCTAAATGGCACGCATTACTGTTGAAGACTGCCTGAAGAAGATTCCCAACCGCTTCCAGATGGTTCTGGTTGCGGCCTACCGCGCCCGCCAGATCTCCCAGGGCTATGCCCCGAAGATCGATGCAAAGGACAAGCCCGCCGTCATCGCTCTGCGCGAGGTTGCCGACGGACTGGTCGGCACGGACATGCTGAAGCATGTGCAGTAATTCAAGGCCCCGAAAGGACGCCTGACCGCGACGGCCGGACCGCCATCCTTCTCTATCGCATAGGGAGTGAGGGCGCCGGCCGTTCTTGTTTTCAATTCCGACCAACCCATCAATCTCCGCCCGGAAAGCCCCCTGCCGCCTGCCCCTTCTCTCACAGGCGGCGAGAATAAAGCATCAGCCCCCGGAGCCTCCGGCCGGAAAAGCGGCGCTTCCAATGCTGCAATCGTTCCCGATTCGGCAGAGCACGCAAAAAGAAGAAAGAGGAAGTTCGCCATGGCCCTCGACAACGCTCCCACCTTCCCGGAAGACATGTACGCCACCCGTGAAGAAGGTGCCGTTCCCCTTCCGAGGAAGCCGATTTCGCCCTTCGGGTTCGCCAAGCACGCCGTGCGTTCGCCCCTGCCCGCACCCGTCATTCCGGCGAAGCTCCCCGATGCCGACCTTCCGCTCTTTACGCCTCAGGCGCCTGTGGGCGTTGTAACCGCGCAGGCGCTCGTCGATACCTGCCGGCTCTATCTTCCCCAGGCTGAAGTCGAGAAGATCCGCGAAGCCTACCGCTACGCCGACAATGCCCACCTCGGGCAGTTCCGCAAATCGGGCGAACCCTACATCACGCATCCGATCGCGGTCGCATCCATCCTCGCCTCCTGGCGCATGGATGCCGAGACGATCGAGGCGGGCCTCATGCACGACGTGCTGGAAGACACGGGTACGAGCAAGCGCGAGATGGCCGAAAAATTCGGGATTGAAGTGGCGGACTTGGTCGACGGCGTCTCCAAGCTCGACAAGCTCAAGTTCTCCTCCAACGCGATTGCCCAGGCCGAGAGCTTCCGCAAGATGCTCCTCGCCATGTCGCGCGACGTGCGCGTCATTCTCGTGAAGCTCGCCGACCGCCTCCACAACATGCGCACGCTCGGCGTCATGCGGCCCGAGAAGCGCGCCCGCATCGGCCGCGAGACCCTTGAAATCTATGTGCCGATTGCGCACCGGCTCGGTCTCAACAACGTCTTTCGCGAGCTCCAGGAATTGTCGTTTGCGAACCGCTATCCGCTTCGCTATCGGGTCCTCTATGAGAACGTCCTCAAGACCCGCAAGAACCGCCGAGAATTCCTTGAAAAGGTTCTGAACGACGCCAAAACCGCGCTCGCGAAGGCGGGCATTCCCTGCCGAATACTCGGGCGCGACAAAACGATCTACGGCATCTACAACAAGATGCGCGAGAAGCACCAGTCCTTCTCCGATGCGCTCGACATCTACGGCTTTCGCGTCGTCGTGAGAACGCGCGGCGACTGCTACCTTGCGCTCGGGGCGCTCCACCAGCGCTGGAAGCCCGTCAACACGCGCTTCAAGGACTTCATTGCCATTCCGAAGTCGAACGGCTACCAGTCGATTCACACCACCGTGATCGGCCCGGACGGAACGCCCGTGGAGTTTCAGCTCCGCACCGAGGAAATGCACAGGATCGACGAGGACGGCATTCTCGTTCACTGGCTCTACGCCTCGAGCGACGATACCTCGGACCTCCAGTCGCGCACGGCCGCGTGGCTTCAGAACCTCCTAGAAATTCAGCAGACGAGCACCGACAGCACGGAATTCCTCGAAAACATCAAGGTCGACCTCTTCCCCAACCAGATTTACGTCTTTACGCCGAAGGGAAAGATCATTTCGCTCCCCAAAGGGTCGACGGCCATCGACTTCGCCTACGAAATTCATACCGACGTCGGGAACCACACCGAGGCGGTGCGCATCAACGGCGAACCGAAGCCCCTCACGGATGCGCTCAAAAACGGCGACCTCGTGCAGATCATCACGTCGCCCGATGCGCACCCGAATCCGCAGTGGCTCGAGAGCGTCCATTCGGGGCGCGCGCGCGCCGAGATCCGCCAGTACCTGAGAAGCTGCCAGTTCGATGAATCGGCGCGCCTGGGGAGACTTGCGCTCGAAGCCGTGGCGGAAGAACAGAAGATCGACCTCATGGCGATTCCGACCTCGATCGAACAGAAGCTCGTGAAGGAATTCGGGGCTGAAAGCCTCGCGTCGCTCTATGCCATGATCGGGCTCGGAAAAGCCCTTCCGGCGGCCGTGCTCCACCGCCTTCGCATGCTGATGCGCGAGGAGAACCTCGAGAGCGCGAATGCCGAACTCCCCGCCGTCATCGTGAACGGCAACGAAGGCGTTGCGCAGCACCTTGCCGTCTGCTGCCACCCGATTCCCGGGGACGACATCACGGGCTACAACCGCCCAGGCCTCGGACTCACCGTTCACCGCGAGGACTGCCCGCACGCAATCCGCGGCAAGCAGGCCGATCCCAACCGCTGGATGCACCTCGAATGGGGAACGCCCAAGCCCGGATCCCACTTTGCGGTGCCGCTTGAAGTGCGCGTGAAGGACTCGCACGCCGGCCTCGCCGCAGTCGCTGCCGCCGTTGCGGAAGCGAATTCAAGCATCACGGCGGTAACGCTCGAAGAGCGCGGCGACGAACACATCGTGCACGTGACGGTCCTCGTGCGCGACCGCAACCACCTCATTCACGTCACCCGCACGATCCGTCAGACCGACGTGGTGCTCAAGGTGAAGCGCGTCTTTGAGGAAGGAACGCCCACCCGCAAGAAGATTTCCGTCTGAGGCGCGGTATAGAAAATCGCTCTCAGAACGCAAAAACGCCTCCCGGCCGCAAGGATCACGGGAGGCGTTTTTTTGTTTTTTTGACTGCGAAATCAGGGAATCGGCTGATCGTTCGTGTAGGTGACTTCGAGGATCTCGAGCGTATCGACCCCTGCCGGATGCGTGCTCGTTGCCGGCGTCGGAAGCTTCACCTCGTCGCCCTCATGGTGCTTGAGGAACACGCGGGCAATGGGACTGATCCAGCTCACGTCGCCGTGTTCGGCATCCGCCTCATCGATGCCGACGATGCGGATCTTGCGCTCCTCGCCTCTTTGGTTGGCATAGAGCACCGTGGCGCCGAAGAAAATCTGATCGGTTTCCGGGTGCGCTGCCGGATCCACCACCTCAGCGGACTCGATTCGCTTGTTGAGGAATCGAATCCGGCGGTCGATTTCGCGAAGGCGCTTCTTGCCGTAGAGATAGTCGCCGTTTTCCGAACGGTCGCCGTTGCTCGCCGCCCAGGAGACGACATTCACCACCTCAGGGCGCTCAACGTTAACGAGATGCTCACGCTCATCAAGGAGGCGCCTGTAGCAGGCAGGCGTCATGTAGTTCTTCGTATTGGGCGGGAGTCCGGGGAGCTTCACCTCGTCGTCATCATCTTCGGCCATGAGTCGGGTCCTTCTGGAATGCGTTTCTGCGGAAAAGCTAATCCTACGCGCGTTGGAGCGCTTCGGACAGCGCTCAACGAAGAATATCGTGCGGAATGGTCATCAGGAATGTCCTCACTTTTCGCGATGCCGGGCCGTCGATAAAATGAATCTCCAGCAGCCGGCTGATTACCTAGCATCCTCGGACAGAGAATTCCGGACAAAAGGACAGCGCCAACCGCGTCTGCCGAACACACATCTGGAGAAACAGATGCAATTCACAATCTCTCGCATCGCCTTTATTGCCGCGGCGATGCTTGCTTCCTCCGCGTCATTTGGAGCCGACGCGGTTTCTTCCGCTTCCGTCAAGCCCGCTCAGGAGCCCGCTGTGGTTCTTGAAGGCCAGAAGACCATGGCCGCCAAGGGAGGCGACGCGCTTCCCGCCAACGTGGACGCCGTGACCTCTGCTTCCGTCGTGCCCCAGAAATACCGGCAGACGGACTTTAAGCCCAACGGCTTTACGGAGACACAAGGCAAAAAGCGTGCGCTCTTCATTCTTGACGACCCGCGCCACGAATCCGTGACCTACGACCTCTGCGTCACCGCGATGAAGTTCTTTGAAGAAAAAGGCTTCGAAGTTGAGCTTCGCGATCTGATCGCGCAGAAATTCAATCCGCTCATCACGTCGCGCGAGGAGTTCTATCACACGAAGGACGGCTTCGGCCCCACGCCGAAGGACGTTCTCGTCGAGCAGTCGTACGTCAAGAAGGCCGACCACATCATCTTTGTTCAGCCCAACTGGCAGGACAGCGATCCGATGTTCACGAAGGGCTACAAGCTTCGCGTCTTCTCGAAAGGCTTCTCCTACGACGACGGCCCCAAGGGCCGCGTGGGACTGCTTCCGGGAAAGACCTTCTACACCATCATGAACGCAGGCTGGCTCGGCATGGGCCAGGGCCAGAGCGGGGATTCCCTCAACAAGAATCCTCAGGAATGGGAAACCTGGATGTTCGCGATGCGCGTTGTTGACGACGATGCCGCCGTCGGCAAGGACATGAAGAATCTCGGCCGCTTCGTCAATGACCGCACACCCGGAAATCTTGATCCGGACTACGGCACGAAGATCGAAGCCTTGAGAAACGTCCTGAGGTCCCGTCTCGCACGCGACTTCAATCTCTGACCTTCTTCACGTCTCAGGTTGAAAAACCAAGCGCCCGCAGCCGGAGATTCCCGAGAGTCCTCATCTGCGGGCGTTCTTTTGCGCGGGAGGCTTCAGCTCCGGCTGATGCAAACGTCCTTCAGCCGTCAGATCTTTCTCTGAGCTGCGTTGCGGCCGGCCACGCGGCCAAAGACCACGCAGTCGGCGATGGATACCGTTCCGAGACGCACCATGCCGTGGACGCCGCCCGCAACTTCGCCGGCGGCATAAAGCCCGGGAATCACGTTGAGATCGGTATTGATCACCTCCGCCCTCGGGTTGATCGCGAGACCGCCCATGCAGTAGTGAACGCGCGGCCAGAGGCGGCAGGCGTAAAAGACGCCCTTATTTTCCTTCGTGTCCTTGAAGATCTTCGCGTTGAAGTCGGGATCCTTCTTCGCGGCGACTGCTTCATTCCAGCGGGTGACGGAAGCTTTGAGCGACTCCGAATTAATGCCGTAGAACTTTGCGAGCTCATCCAGATTCTCAAAGCGCCGGATGGAGCCGTTTTCCATGCCCGCCTTGATGGTGGAGGGAGGCACGTGGCCCGCATTCTCTTCAGAAACCAGAATCACCGCCGGATGTCCCGTCGCGATGATGGCGTCGGAGCGCACCTTGCGGTTCCCCGTTTCGTTGACAAAGCGCTTGCCGGTCTTCGGATCCACCATGAGGCCGTAGCCCACCGACGACTCGACAAACTTCGGGCAGACGCCGAAGCCCTTTTCGTCGGGCGAGGTCCAGGGACCGAGCTGAATCCAGTCCATCTGCACGTCCGCCGCGCCGATTCTCTGCGCCGCCATCATGGCGTCGCCCGTTGCGCCCGGCTGATTGGTCGACTCCAGCTGGGGCCCGAGCCTCGGATCGTGAAGCATTCTGAGCTTCACGTTCTGCGAAAAGCCGCCGCCCGCCACCACGACGCCTCTGCGGGCGCGAACGAACATCCGGGTGCCGGAATCCTCTTTGGGGAAGACGTAGCCTTTAACGAGCTCTGCGCCAACGACGGCACCCTTTTCATCGGTCACGAGATTGACGAGACGCGTTCTGGTTTCAAGCGCAACACCGAGCTCCTTCGCCTTCTTCGCCATCGGCCCCACCATATTGGCGCCGTTGCCGTTCATGTAGCAGGCTGAGCGCGCAACGGAATGTCCGCCCTGGTAGCCGAGGCGGTCGAACTTAACGCCGAGGAAGTCCTTCGCCCAGCGGTACGCATCCAGGGCGCCGTAAGCGACAACCTTCGCGCACTCCACATTGGCAAGCCCGCCCCCGGACTTCAGCATGTCGGCAAGGAGCAGTTCAGGACTGTCCTTAATGCCGGCAGCAACCTGAAGGTCATTGCCCGGAGATGCGAGGCCGCCGCCCGACAGAATGGAATTCCCGCCGACGATCGACATCTTTTCGATGCAGAGCACATCCGCGCCTTCCGTTCTCGCTTCAATCGCCGCAGCGAGCCCCGCAAACCCGGAGCCCACCACGAGCACGTCGACCGTGCGGTCCCACGCCTGCGGCGCCTTGACGCCGCGGGCAAGTGCGCCCGAAGAAGCGAGCGCTAATGCCGTGCCGCCTGCGAGCCCTAATGCTGCGCGGCGATTCATGCGTGCTGAAGTCATTTTTGCCTCCTTGCTGTTGATCAGGCCTGGATGTTCTTTTGCAGAAACGAAAACCCGGCCATGCAGAAGCAATGTATACCGGCGCGCAAAAAACATGAAGGCCGGCAAAGAAAGCAAAAATCGGGAGTGCAGGATTGGGGAGCCTCCAGGGACTGATCCCTGGAGCCCGCTATTCAATCGGCTGATGCTCTGAAAGAGAAATGTCCTGAGCGGAGTCAGATGCAGGTTATGCAAACCCTGCAGATACGAAAAACGCCTGTGAAAACAGGCGTCTGATCGTCGGCTTGGAGCCGAAAGAATTCGGTCGTGGTGGAGAAGAGGAGGATCGAACTCCCGACCTCTGCATTGCGAACGCAGCGCTCTCCCAGCTGAGCTACTTCCCCAAACCGTTGAGGAAAGGAATTCTGCCTTGATTTTTTTATTCTGACAAGAGGCTTCCATGAAGATACCATCTTTACGGTATCTACCCAGTGAAAATGCCCCGCTGCACCGCCAGGCCGTTCCCGTCGGAATGCCCTGCCTCCCTTTGTCGACATTAGGGTTTGAAACAACTCTTTTGCGGGATTTTTCCAAGGCCTGCGTCATAATGCTGACTATGCAGAAGATTGACTTTCACTTCAACGTTCCGAACCGCCTGAGGTACGCATGCCTTGTTGCGCGCACCGTTTATAAGCGCGGGCTCACGCTCGCCTTCTGGACATCGGATGCGGAGCGTCTGAGAAACTTCGATCAGCTCCTCTGGAGCTTCGACGACCTGGCTTTTCTTCCGCATGTCCGCGCGAACGCTGCGCACGCAGACGAAACGCCCATTCTGCTTTCCACGGAGCTGAGCGAACTGAAGGGCGACGTTCTCGTGCTCCTTGACGATCATCTGCCCGAAAGCTGGAAAACGGATTTCGAGCGCTTCGGACGCATCATTGATGTGGTGAGCACGGATCCCACGGAACTCAAACTTTCGCGCGACCGCTACCGCGCCTACAAGGCCGAAGGGGTCGAGCTCGCCGCATACGACCGCCGCCACTGATCTTTTCGGACCTTCCCGAAGCACTGCCCGCCATCATTCTTCTCTTCCTCCAGGTAACACTCCGATGAATCGACAGGAACCCGTCATTGATGCGAATGCCAAGCCTTACAAGACGCTCACGGAGCGCGTGACGCTTTCCTGGAAGGAACTTCTCGGCCTCAAGCCCGCCGCCGGCCCTCAGGAACCGACGCTCGGGCTCGAACCCGAAAGCGCCGCTCCCCCTGCTGCACCGAAGGTTCAGGCCGCCGCACCCAAAGGACCGGAAGTCACGGTGCCTCCCGCCGATGCGCTGGCACCGAAGCCCTTTGAGCCGCAGCCTCTCGTGCTCTCCGAAGAAGAAAAGAAGGCCATCATTGAAAGACTCACGCCCGGAATCGAAGCCTCGGTGCGCGAGGGTCTTCGCGATGTGCTCGACCTCTCCGTTTCAAACGCCGTCGCGCGCATGAAGGGAGATCTCGAGCGCACGCTATCTTCGCTCGTAACTCAGGCGATCGAACGCGAGATCAAGTCGCTCAAGGTGGACGACATCGTGAAGCGGTGACAAAAGCCCCTTCATTCCGAGGGGGAGGCGCCTCCATGAGGCAGTTTCCCCGGAAAAATGCGCCCGGACGACATCGCCCGGGTGTTTTCATTTGGGCCTTTCCCCGTCTTCGTGAGAAAATGGCCGGTATCTTTGCCCATTTAAGAGAGCGCGGGAGGCTTTCGTGAGCAGCTTCGCCCCGCAGTTCTTCTCAACCCGATTCTTTACCCCATGATGATGTCCGGGCACGGAACGCATTAAAGGTTCCTGCGACAGAAAATCATCCCATTCATACGAATAAGCCATGACGGAACAGCAAAACCAGGAGCTCGCCAAGAGCTTTGAACCCAACGCAATTGAATCCCGCTGGTATCCCGTTTGGGAAAAGCGCGGCTACTTCCGCGCCGGCCTTGATCCCAAGAAGCCCGCATTCTCCATTCAGCTTCCCCCGCCCAACATCACCGGCATTCTGCACATGGGCCATGCCTTCAACCAGACGGTGATGGATACGCTCACGCGCTACCACCGCATGGCGGGCTACAACACGATGTGGCTCCCGGGCACGGACCATGCCGGCATTGCCACGCAGATCGTCGTTGAGCGTCAGCTCGAAAAGCAGGGCTTCAAGCGCCGCGAGATGAAGCGCGAGGACTTCATCGCGAAGATCTGGGAGTGGCAGAAGTTCTCGGGCGGCACGATTCTCGAGCAGATGCGCCGCATGGGCGACAGCGTCGACTGGGACCGCCTCTACTTCACGATGAATCCGAAGCTCTCGAAGGTTGTGATTGAAACCTTCGTGCGCCTCTATGAAGAAGGCCTCATTTATCGCGGCAAGCGCCTCGTCAACTGGGACCCGAAGCTTCAGAGCGCGGTCTCCGACCTTGAAGTCGAAAGCGAAGAGGCGACGGGCCATCTCTGGGAAATCCGCTATCCGGGCGCTGACGGTTCTGAAGGCGTCGTTGTTGCGACGACCCGTCCCGAAACGCTTTTCGGCGACCAGGCCGTTGCCGTTCATCCTGAAGACGAACGCTACAAGTCGCTCGTCGGCAAGATGCTGAAGCTCCCCCTCACGGACCGCGTGATTCCCGTCATTGCCGATACGTACGTCGACCGCGAATTCGGTTCGGGCTGCGTGAAGATCACGCCGGCCCACGACTTCAACGACTTTGAAGTCGGCCGCCGCCACAATCTCGAGATGCTCAACGTCCTCACGAAGACGGCGCGCATGAACGAGAACGTGCCCGAGAAGTACCGCGGCATGGATCGCTACGAATGCCGCAAGGCTGCCGTTGAAGATCTGAAGGCCGCCGGGCTCCTCGTTGGCATCAAGGAAATCAAGCACATGGTGCCGCGCGTCACCCGTACGGGCGAAATCGTCGAACCGATGCTTTCCGAGCAGTGGTACATGGCGATGAGCAAGCCCGCGCCCGAAGGAACGCTCTACCCCAATAAGTCGATCGCCGAAGTGGGCCTTGAAGCCGTGACCTCAGGCGAAGTCAACATCTTCCCGGCGGAATGGCGCGGCGTCTACCGCCAGTGGCTCGAGAACATTCAGGACTGGTGCCTCTCCCGCCAGCTCTGGTGGGGCCACCAGATTCCGGCCTGGTACGATGAATCGGGGAAGGTCTACGTCGCCCGTTCTGAAGCGGAAGCCCAGAAGCAGGCTGGCGAGGGCGTCAAGCTCACGCGCGACGAGGACGTGCTCGACACGTGGTTCTCCTCCGCGCTCGTTCCCTTCTCGACCATCGGCTGGCCCGACCCGGAAGGCGACGAAAAGATCGCCTACGACCTCTACCTCCCCTCGACCGTTCTCGTCACGGGCTACGACATCCTCTTCTTCTGGGTGGCGCGCATGGTGATGATGACGAAGCACTTCACCGGCCGTGCTCCCTTCAAGAACGTCTACATCCACGGTCTCGTGCGCGACGCTGAAGGCAAGAAGATGTCGAAGTCGGAAGGCAATACGCTCGACCCCCTCGACATCATTCAGGGCATTGATCTCGAACACCTGATCGAAAAGAACACCCGCGGCCTGCGTCAGCCCGAAAAGGCTCCGATCGTCGAAAAGAAGCTCCGCAAGAACTATCCGGAAGGCATTGCCGCGCACGGCGCCGATGCGCTCCGCTTCACGATGGCCGCCTACGCTACGCTCGGTCGCAACGTGAACTTTGACCTCAAGCGCGCCGAAGGCTACCGCAACTTCTGCACGAAGCTCTGGAACGCCACGCGCTTCGTTCTCATGAATGTTGAAGGGAAGGACTGCGGCATCGGCGAAACGGCCTCCCAGCCGATGACCTTCTCCTTCGTCGACAAGTGGATTGCGAGCGAACTCGCCCGCACCACAAAGGAAGTCCGCCAAGCCTATGCCGACTACCGTCTCGACATTGCCGCCAACGCCATCTATTCCTTCGTCTGGAACCAGTACTGCGACTGGTACCTTGAACTCTCGAAGGTGCAGCTGAAAGGTACGGAAGCCGAGCAGCGCGCAACGCGCCATACGCTCGTGACGGTCCTCGAGACGATTCTTCGCCTCGCGCACCCGATCATCCCCTTCATCACCGAAGAACTCTGGCAGAAGGTTTCCGTCGTCGCAGGCGTGCGCCGCGCGGACGAGGAAACCTCCATCATGATTCAGAGCTATCCGGAGTACGACGAAAAGGATGACGATGCGGCAGCAACGAAGCGCATGACGACCATCCAGCAGATGATCGATTCGATCCGCAATCTGAGAAGCGAAATGAAGCTTCCGCCCTCGCAGAAGCTCCCGCTCCTCATTTCGGGCGACGAAACTGAATGCCTCGCGGCTGCTCCCTACCTCCAGCAGCTCGCCCGCGTCGAACCGGTCGAACATGTTGAAAGCCTCGAGCAGGAAGCGAAAGGCTCGGTCGCGCCGGTCGCGATCGTGGGCGACTTCAAGCTCATGCTCAAGGTCGAAATCGACGTGAAGGCTGAGCGCGAACGCCTCGAGAAGGAAGCTGCGCGCCTCGCGGGCGAAGTGAAGAAGTGCGAGGGAAAGCTCTCGAACGAACGCTTCGTTTCGAAGGCCCCGGCGGCGGTCGTCGACGTGGAAAGAAAGCGCCTCGCGGACTTCACCGCGCTTCTTGCCAAGGTGACTGAACAGCTCGCCAAGCTTCCTCGCGAATAAGCCCATAAGAACCCGCTAGAGCCCTCTTCCCCGAAGGGCCTTAAGGAGTCTGGAGAGCCGACATTGCAATTGCCGGCTCTCTTCTTTTCAAGGTCTTGATTTCTTTGGCTCGCAAATGTTTCGCAGATCCCCATCAGCCTGCAGCTTCTTTTTAAAGCCTCTTGTCTTTTTCCTCGCCTTTCTCGTCATCCTTTCGCTCATCCGAATCGCCTTCTTTGTGGAGTTCCGCACGGGCGATTTCGGGGTAAGAGACTTCCTTCCAGCTTTCTGGATGGGCGTGCGCATTGATGCCAAATGGCTCGCAACCCTAATTCTCCCCGCCTGGATTTTCTGGCTCATGAGCGCAAAATGGCCGAAGGCGAAGAAATGGGCGGAAGCGTTCGGGCTCATAGCGGGCGGCCTGATGGTGCTCCTCGGCTTCGTCAACATTGAGTTTTTCAGGTTTTATGGGACACCGCTTTCTGCGGTGATCTTCGGCCTCTTTCAGGACGACACTCAGGCGATCATCAAAACGGTGCTCTCCGACTGGCCGATTCTTCCCTACTTCGGGATCTTCCTCGCCGCGATGGCGGTGCCCGTCGTTCTTTCCGCTCTGATTCCGTCGAAGGGCATGTACCCATACTGCGGAGCGGTCAGCTTGAGAACGAAGGGGAATCTCATCATTGCGGTTGTAATGACGATTCTTCTGTCGCTCATCCTGCGCGGAAGTCTCGGGAAGTTTCCGCTTCGTTTTCAGAACCTTTCCGTCTCGCCTCACACCTTCATCAATCAGTGCGTGCCGAATGGTGCCATTCTTTTCTATGAAGCCCTGTGCGATCAGTCGGCCCTCAACTTCAAGGACGGACGCGACGGTGAACTGAAGACGCTTGGATTCAAAAATATTGACGAAGTCAATCAGGTGCTCGCCGGAGCTTCACCTGCGGCACAGCCTCTGAAGCCGGCAAAGAAGCCCGACGTGGTGCTCGCCGTCATGGAATCCATGGGGCGCGACCAGTTCCTCTCCCATGTGCCAGGGAAGAACGACACGCTCGGGCGCCTCGCCAATGAGCTTCAGAATGCCTGGGTCTTCACGAACGGCCTCACGATCGGTCCGGGAACCTTCCCGGCGCTCGAAGGCATTCTTTTCGATACGCCCTATACGCCGCTCTCGCAGAGCCGTTATGGGCATCTGCCGTTTCCTTTCTCCAAGGTGCTCCCCTTCAAAGAAGCGGGCTATGAAGTCGTTTTCGTGACTGGCGGCGACGCGAACTGGAGAAATCTCAGGGAGTCGCTCCCGCGTCACGGCTTTGACAAGGTCTACGGAGACGCATCCATTCACGCCGCGTTCCCGGAAGCCGAAATCGGCACCTGGGGGATCGGCGACGAGTGGATGTTCAAGTTCGCAAAGCGCCTGATGGATGAGCGGAAAGCCTCCGACAAGCCCCTTCTCCTCGTGCTTCTCTCAACCTCGAACCACCCGCCCCATGAGGTGCCCGACGGCCGTGCGACGCTCCCAGTTGACCCGGATCTGCTCCCTCAGGCTATTGAGCGGGATAAGCCCCGTGCTGAATTCACGAAGATGCTTCAGACCTACCAGTACGCTTCCGACTGGCTTGGCTGGTTCGTCGGCAGCCTCCGTGAGGAAGGAAAACTCTCCAATACCATCGTCGCCTCCACGGGCGACCACAATGCGCGCTTCAAATATCCGCCACAAGGAGCGTTTCACCATCAGTTGGGCGTCCCAATTCTTTTCTGGGTGCCGGAAGAGATCCGAAAAGAGCTCCCGCAGGTTGATCAGACCCAGTGGTTGACGGAGCGCGACATCTTTCCGACCCTCTCCGCACTCGCGCTTGGGAGGCTTCCTCTGCCCGAGGAAGGCCGGAATCTCGCGCTCCCGCATCGCAGCTTTGCCTACGGCTACTTCGGCGTCGGTGAATACGGTGTTGCCGTCGGGAAATCCGGCGCCGTGGGCATTGACGCAAAAGGAAAGCTTCAGTGCTTCCGACTGGAAGGTGACAAGTTTGAGAATCAGCCCTGTACGGAAGAGCTCCTCTGCGAAGGGCGTTTTTCGGCTGCCCAGCGAGCGAAGGTCGGATGGGTGATCCGTTCTGCACTTCTGCATTGAGATGCAGGCACAAACAATCTGTATGTCCTCTATCGAGAACTCTGGTATTAAGGCGCTCCTCGAAACAATGCTCACATTTTGTCCGTCCAAAAACGGACCTCTTTTACCCACATCCGAATTTTGTGAGCATAGATGTGAGCATCAAACACGCGCCCTCCAGCGCCTGCCTGACCTTGCGTGAGGCCGCCCGCCAATATGGAGGCTAAGGATCATCCCAAGTGCCGCAAGGAATTTAAGAGGTATAGACAACAAAAAAGGCCATCTTTCGATGACCTGATTTTGTAGTTTGGTCCGCCCGGCGAGGCTCGAACTCACGACCCTCTGCTTAGAAGGCAGATGCTCTATCCAACTGAGCTACGGGCGGACACTTTCTTCTGGTCGGGGCGGCGAGATTCGAACTCGCGACATCCTGCTCCCAAAGCAGGCGCGCTACCGGGCTGCGCTACGCCCCGAAGAGTCCGCATTATATGAGAGCAATGCGGAAGGTAGCAAATTCCCGAGCAATCTGGAGTGCCCGCCTTTAAAATCCCTACTTTCTTTTTCTTCCCCCCAAGAAGAGGCTGTTTCATGAGCCAAGCTCAAGACAATTCCAACGATCCCCTGCATGCCAAGAAGAAGGCCTGGTCCGGCCGCTTCTCTGAACCGGTTGACGCTTTTGTTCTTCGCTACACCGCGAGCGTTGACTTCGACAAGCGCATGGCGCTCGTTGATATTGATGGTTCCGTTGCTCACGCAACCATGCTCGAAAAGGTCGGCGTGATTTCCGCCAAGGACCTCGAAGACATCAAGCGCGGCATGGCTCAGATCCGCGAAGAAATTCAGTCCGGCAAGTTTGAGTGGCAGCTCGAGCTTGAGGACGTGCATCTCAACATTGAAGCCCGTCTTACCGCACTCATCGGCGACGCCGGCAAGCGTCTGCACACCGGGCGCTCCCGCAACGACCAGGTTGCCACCGACATCCGTCTCTACCTCCGCGGCGAAGTCGATGAAATCATCAATCGCGTCGAACACCTCCAGGAAGTGCTCGTTGCGCAGGCAGAGAAGAACTACAACGTCATCATGCCGGGCTTCACGCACATGCAGGTTGCCCAGCCCGTGACCTTCGGCCACCACATGCTCGCCTACGTCGAGATGCTCGAGCGCGACCGTGCGCGTCTCATTGACCTCCGTCATCGCGTCAACTCGTCGCCCCTGGGTTCCGCTGCGCTCGCCGGCACCACCTATCCTATCGACCGCGAATACACCGCGAAGCTCCTCGGCTTCGAGACGGTCTCCCAGAATTCGCTCGACGGCGTTTCCGACCGCGACTTCGCCATCGAATTCTGCGCTGCCGCCTCCCTCATCATGATGCACATCTCCCGTCTCTCGGAAGAACTCGTCATCTGGATGAGCCAGCGCTTCGGCTTCATCAAGCTTCCGGACCGCTTCACGACCGGCTCCTCAATCATGCCGCAGAAGAAGAACCCGGACGTTCCGGAAACCGCCCGCGGCAAATCCGGCCGCGTCTACGGCGACCTCATGGCAATGCTCAACCTCATGAAGGGCACGCCTCTTGCCTACAACAAGGATTTCCAGGAAGACAAGGAACCGGTTTTCGATGCGATCGATACGGTGAAGGACACGCTCCGCGCCTTCTGCGACATGATGGCCGGCGTCGAACCGCAGGCGGAAACGATGCACCAGGCCGCGCAGATGGGCTTCCCCACCGCAACCGACCTCGCCGACTACCTCGTCCGCCACGGCGTTCCGTTCCGCACCGCGCACGACATCGTCGGTCAGACGGTGCGTGCCGCCGCTGAACGCAACTGCGGTCTCGAACAGCTCCCGCTTGAAGTCCTCCAGGGCTTCTGCGACAAGATTGAATCCGATGTGTATTCGGTTCTGAGCCTTGAAGGCTCCGTCAACGCCCGCAATCACCTGGGCGGCACGGCGCCCAATCAGGTTCTTGCTCAGACGAAGCGCTGGGAAAAAATCTTTGCGGAACGCGCAGCAGCCAAGGCTTCTAAGTAACAATAAGCCTTGACTCCATCAAAAGCCGTCCGGCCTCAAGAGTCGGGCGGCTTTTTTCATAACGTTCCTCGGAACGTTTCTCCCCATCATCCCCAACCTTTCCGCCCAAGAAGAGCACACCATGGAAAGCTTCGTCAACATTTTAAACAGCATCATCTGGTCGCCGGTGCTGGTCGGTCTCTGCCTTTGTGCGGGCCTCTTTTTCTCCATCCGCTCCCGGTTCGTGCAGATTCGCATGATTCCGGAAATGTGGCGCCTCATCTTCCAGAAGAAGGAAGACGACATCGGGCTCTCGAGCTTTCAGGCGCTCACCATGACGCTGGCGAGCCGCGTCGGTACGGGCAACATTGCGGGCGTCGCCACTGCCATCTGCTTTGGCGGCCCCGGCGCCTTGTTCTGGATGTGGATGGTGGCTTTCCTCGGCGCCTCTTCCGCCTTCGTGGAGTCGACGCTCGGTCAGATCTATAAGGAAAAGATTGACGGTCAATACCGCGGCGGTCCGGCCTTTTATATTGAAAAAGGCCTCAACTGCAAACCCTATGCCTGGGCCTTCGCAATCGTGACGATTCTTGCTTCAGTCTTTTTCTGCCCCGGGGTCCAGAGCAACACGATTGCTGCCGCTTGGTCTCAGGCTTTTGAGATTGAGCCTCCGATCACCGCCGCCATTATCGCGACGCTTCTCTGCTTCATTATTTTCGGCGGCTTGAAGCGCATTGCCCAGTTCACGAGCATCGTCGTTCCGTTCATGGCGCAGGCCTACATCGTGGTCGCCGTCATCATCGTCGGCGTCAACTACGAGCAAATTCCTCATGTTTTAGGGCTCATCATCTCAAGCGCCTTCGGCATGGACTCCATCCTGGGCGGCATGTTGGGTGCAGCCATTTCCTGGGGCGTGAAGCGCGGTATTTATTCCAATGAGGCTGGCCAGGGTACTGCCCCGCATGCATCCTCTGCTGCTGCCGTTTCTCATCCGGTCAAGCAGGGCCTGGTTCAGGCGTTTTCTGTTTATATCGATACGCTTTTCGTCTGCACTGCGACCGGGCTTATGGTGCTCATGACGGGCTGCTACAACATTGTTGATCCCAACGGCGCCGTGCTTCATGAAGGGCTTCCTGGTGTTGAAGCCGGTCCTGTTTATACGCAGCTCGCGATTGATCAGTTGATGCCGGGATGGGGCGGTCCCTTCATTGCCATCGCCATCTTCTTCTTCGCCTTCACGACGATTCTTGGCTATTACTACATGGCGGAGACCAATACGGCTTATCTCAATCGTACGATCAAGAAGCCGATTCTGATGCTGGTTGTGAAGGTGGTGTTCCTCGGAACCGTAGCGTTCGGCACGCTACGTGCATCTTCACTGATCTGGGCGATGGCTGACGTTGGCGTTGGGATGATGGCGTATCTAAACTTAACAGCCATATTATTATTACAAAGTATTGCTTTTATAGCTTTGAAAGATTATGAATATCAAAAAAGACTATATATAAACCCTATTTTTCACCCTGATCAATTAAATATTAAAAATGCAACTTATTGGGATAGTGATCGCGCAGAAAAGAATTTAGTCGTGGAAGAAAGTCAAGGAGTCGACAATCTTAACGATATATCAAAAGTGAGAAACTATACAAATTAAGAAAAATAACATGAAAAGCAATACAGCACTTGTTACAGCGTTCTTCGATATTAATCGAAGCAAATTTAAAACATCCAAATTAGATAACTCAAAATACTTTGAATACTTTAAATTCGTTGCACATCTTCAAAACGATCTATTTATATTTACCGACAACGAAAAGCACAAAGAAAAAATAGAAAAAATCAGGAAGGAATACTGTCCTAATTTTATCACAAAGGTATATATAGAAAAATTAGACCAGCTCGACCCCAATCTATATCAAAACTTATCAAGCACGTTTAAAAGATTTGATCAATCAAAGATAAGAAAGTATCCCAATAGACCAGAATGCCTATACATCAATTATTGCTTTATTAATATAGTTAAGTTTATTTTTCTATCCAGAATTATTGATCTTAACAAAAAATATGATTCATATGCTTGG
>OLZW01000648.1_pt1 | contig 28627 bp, 34 predicted proteins | sample 1674281 | NCBI WGS metagenome assembly OLZW01 (sample SAMEA103958157, study PRJEB25191) | human gut metagenome | biome: human-associated habitat [ENVO:00009003]; feature: intestine environment [ENVO:2100002]; material: feces | place: Germany | collected 2013/2015
GATGCAGTAAACGGCATGAACACCAATATCAAGTTGACCATCCAGCAACTCGAAACCACAAACCGGAGCCTTGAAGTTGTGACGGCACAGAACAAGAAGCAGGACGACCGCTTGACCGCGCTGGAAAAAGCCCCCGGAGTATTTGGAAACAAACTCTGGTGGGCGGTCATTGCGGCATTGATCGCAGGCTTTGTTGCATCTGAATTGGCAAGGTATCTCCACTAAGTAAAGCAATGCCCCGCTGGCATCCTGACGGATTGCTGGCGGGGCATTTTTTGTTTGCGCAAAGATTACAAAATAATTACAGATTATGCGGTGCGCCACAAACGGGCCGAAAATTGGTGCTCAACCAGTGAAAAGTAGCCGGAAGCCGCATAAAGGGAATAGTTCGCTTGTTGATGTGCAAGGTGGACCAAACGCTTCTCGGTCGAACTTTCTTCGGAAGGGTTCGACCGGGGAGCTTTTTTGTTTTTATCGACGGTTTCGTCGGAGAGGTTGAAGTAGAGGATGAGCTCGGTGTTGGTGAGCTCGATGTGATCCACAAAGGTATCAACCAGGCGGCGGCAGTAAGCCTTGGTGCGCTCCGAGGGGGAGACTCGGAACTGCTGCAGCAGGAACAGGATCTGATCACGGGTGAAGGTGAGAGGCTTTTTGGCGGTGAGGGAAGAGAGCTGATAGGAAAGCGTGCTCTCCTGCTGCTCCAGGTCGGCAAGGCGGGCAGAGAGGGCGGCGCTGGAGGTGCCGTTCTCAATGGCAGTGAGGATGTTCTGAATCTTGCTGCGGACATCGGACAGGGATTTTTCCAGCGCCTGCTTCTCCGGATCCGGGCGCGCGGCCTCAGCCTGCTGCAGCTCCACGATGGCATCCGCAATCTGCTCCAGCAGCGCGGGCTCCAGCAGCAGATCGGCGACGGCGTTGACCACCATAGCCTCCAGCTCGTCCTGCGGGATGTTTTTGCGGGTGCAGGCGCGGCCGATGGAGCGGCCGGGGCAGGCGTAGTAGTGGTACATCTGGCCGTTGCCGCTGCTGCGGCCGCAGACGCCCTTCATCAGGCAGCCGCACTCTCCGCAATACAGTTTGCCGGAGAGGATATAATCGGCGCGGGAGGCGTGCGGGGTGCGGCTTTGGCGGTTGCGTTCAAACATGTTTTGTGCCCTTTCCCATAGATCATTGTCGATGATGGCCGGGATCGCGCCCTCGATGCGGACATCAAACTTTTTACTGACGTAAACGCCGCGGTACATCTCGTTCTGGATGATGCGGTTGATACTGCTTTTGTTGAAAGGGCCGCCGTGGCTGGTGCGCAGGCCCATGGCGTTCAGACGCTCCACGATGGAGGAGGAGGACAGCCCGGCGGCGTACTGCTCAAAGATATACCGGACTGCCTCGGCACCTGTGGGCTCGATGATGTAGTGCTTGTCGGCGTCCACGGTGAGGCCCAGCGGGCGGGAGCTGCCCAAGGCCTTGCCCTTGAGGGCAGATTCCCGCATGCCACGGCGGGCTTTTTCGGCCAGCTCGGCGCTGTAATACTCAGCCAGAGCTTCCATCAGGCCCTCAATGATGATGCCCTCGGCACCGGAGATGTTGCTCTCGGCGGCATAGAGGATCTCCACACCGTTGTCCCGGAGCTTTTTCTTATAGACGGCGCTGTCGTAGCGGTTGCGGGCCAGACGGTCGGTTTTCCAGCAGATCACGGCGTCAAAGGTGTGCTTTGCGCTGTCGGCCACCAGCTGCTGGAAGGCGGGGCGGTCATCGGTTTTGCCGCTGATGTGGCGGTCTACATACTCGCGCAGGATGGTCATGCCGTGGGCGCGGGCGTAGGCCTCACAGTCCCGGCGCTGGCCCTCGATGCTCTGCTCGGTCTGGCGGCTGCCGCCAGAGTAGCGGTAGTAAGCCACCAGGCGCGGCACTTCGGCCGCAGGAGCTTTTTTACGGGGCATGATAACACTTCCTTTCCGGGCGGTTTGCCCATATGCAGGGAGTGTGATATACTGACCCCTGCAAGCATAAAATTTTCTTTGTCCGGTTTTGTGCTGCACTCCATGTTATCCCCGGCGCTGCATCGTACCAGCGCCGGGGCATTTATTTGCCCATATCGAAAAAGCGTGCTATGCTGTAAGGGCAGGCGACGCATGGAAAGAAACCTTCTTGTTTTTTTATCCTTACCTTTTGACGACGGGGCAGACCCCTCCGGCTGGAAACGGCTGGAGGGGTTTGTGCGTTTTTTACATGAAAGTTGCACAGGCGGCTTTACAAAGGGGGCTGGATTGCATATAATGAAGATGCAAGGTATAGCTTTGCACTTTCAAAAAGAAGGAGGTCTTTTTGATGGCGACAAAGAGTATTACAAAGAATGTCGTGATTCGTTCAAAACCGCTTGCACGGAATTTTGTACGAGCATTGGAAAATGCAGAGGGAAAGAGCAGCAAAAATGTCGTTGTGGATAAGACTGTCCATGAGATCAAGGGCGATGCGCTGCGTGAGATGTTTGGAAAGAAATGACAGGATACGGATTAGTTAACCTAAAAGATATGATCCAAGAACTCGGAGAGGGTCGAACAAAGGAGATCCTTTCCGAGTTTTCTTGTCCGCTGAATAAGGACGTGGAGTTTTTTCTGCATTGCAAGGCCATTGAATTTGCCAGGCAGGGAATTGCCCAGACGCAGCTGGTGGTGACATCTTACAAAGACAAACCAGTGCTGGTGGGATATTTTACACTGTCAAACAAAGTGCTCGAAATTCCACGCAAGAACATTAGTAAAAATGTTGCAAAGAAAGTGAATCGTTTTGCAATGGCAAGGGATGCGCGACGCTCTATGACGGACAATTACATGATCTCAGCACCTCTGATTGGTCAGCTTGGCAAAAATTTTGCCAACGGATACGACAACCTGATTCCGGGCGACGTGCTGTTGAAGCTGGCGACTGATAAGGTGCGCGCGATCCAGGCGGTGCTGGGCGGCAAGTTTGTGTATCTGGAATGCGAGGACAAAGACGCGCTGCTCAATTTTTACGGAGACAATGGCTTTGTGATCTTCGGCAAACGGGATCTTGACCGAGATGAGCGAGACCGGCAATCCGGCCAGTATTTGGTGCAGCTTTTGAAATATCTGGGTGATTGATTGTAGTTCCATGTGGCCTGCCAGGCATACCTTGGCGGGCTTTTTGTTTGCCCCTCCGGCTGGAAACGGCTGGAGGGGGTTGTGCGTTTATAAAACAAGGAGCACCCGGCGGGGAGCTCCTTGAAAAGAACAATTATTTGGAAGGTACGGTTGCACGAATTTTCTTTTTAGATGGAACGTAATTTGGATCATATTTCTTGCTTTTACGTTCCAATTTTTCAAAATTGCAGCATACCTTTTGATACAGCGGGATTTTACGACTGAGAGCTTTGCGGTATGTGGATTCTGCACGCTGGAGAATAAGATCGCGATTCTTGTTGCAATAATTTAACTGATTCAACAAGAGCATTTTATAATTCTCATTTTCGATACTCTGAATATCAAATTTGATCAAGCAAGATGGAATAACAGGAATCATATTGTTGAAGCCCATTAGGCCAAGACGACCATCGTCGAGTTTCATAACAGGACCGCCGCCTTTGATGTTAACGTGATTGGGCTTAGGGGATTCAAGGGGAACATAATAATCAATGCCGTTGATGGAGAGTACAATTCCAACATACGGACGCCGCTGCCCCTTATTGTATTGCACACGGGTGTCAATACTATGTAAATAGCTGATATAGTGTTCGTTAATGTGGTAAAATTGAAACTTCCCCATAATTCAGCTCCTTAATCCAAGAAGGTGCGGAACAGTAACCTGTCCCGCACCCTTTTTCATTCCTCACTATACGGCAGAGGTTCTCCGCTTTTTTCATTCTCTACTCACGGTAAGAGCTCACCGCTTTTTTAATTCCCCATTTTTTCATGGCAGGGAGGGGCTACCCTCTTTCAGCGGACAAGCAAAGACCAGCAGTCTTTTCATTGTCTTGGCAGGAATACGTTCCTGCAAGTCTATTATACGCTCGGTGAGCGGGTTTGTACACGAAAAAAATGTGAAAAGTTGCAAACGCAACAGAAAAACTAAAAATTAGGGCTTGACAAGCAATGAAAATTCAAAAATCCTTCACAAAAAAGACATAAATAAGCGGACTTAATAGGAACCTGCTGGAGGGGTTTGTGAGTTTATAGGGGTAAATGAAATTTAATTAAGAGCAGACCACTCATCTTTACTTATACTCTCCACACTAAAAGAATTTGAAACAGCAAAATTAAAGACTTGTCCACATGGCTCTCGAAAAGGGAATGTGATGGTGAAATGATAAAAAGAAGTATGAGTTCCCCACAAATTTTGTGTACCGAACCAAGTAGATGTGCTGGACCCATACGCAAAATAAATAGAGTAGCCTCCCGGAGGAACAACTGTTGTAAGCGTTTCACCGGCACGCACATAATAACTTTTAACGATTTTAGAACCCTGGCAGAGACAAAAGTAGTAGCTATTGTTTTTGCTGGCAGTAACCGTAAGCGGGATCGTATTTGATTCATTTGAGCTGCTATAAACAATACTCGTTTGAGGCTGAACTTGGGGTGATAATGAAATAGAAGAACTTGCCGTTTGAAAAGATGGAGAAAGGTTTTCGCTCCCTCCGACGTGATTTCCAAAAACGGCGCCGAAGGAAAAGGCAATAAAAAAGATAACGAGAGCGGAAAACACGTTGGCCTTAAAAGCCTCTTTCTGTGAGGTTGTGTATCTGTGATGCCAGTAGGTGGCATCGTGCCCATCAACCTCATTGAATTTATGATAATTTGCAATAGTGCTGTTTAACGTTTGGATTTCAGAATCGCTCTCTTGCAGATCGGAAGTGGCTTTTTGATAATTGCGCTGCTCAGAAAAATACAATTCGGCCCATTGTTCAGCTGTTTTTCCACGATAGAGTTCCCGCTCTTGGAGATGGCACTCAAGGCGCTGCTTTTCTGCAGACAGTGCATCATACTGTTTCTCTTTTTCTTTGAGCGCAGCTGCCAAACGTGTATAACCGAGTTTCCATTTTTCAGCCTTCCGCTGAAGGTCTGGGTCGGCCACAATGCTTGTAGGCTGTTGGCTGCGCAGGTATTCGATTTCTACGCGCATTTCGGAGAGCGTTGCCTGATAATGCTCACATTCTTTTTCCAATGCAAGATATTTTTCTCGCCAGCTGAGATCTGCGGGATCATCTGGCAGGCGGGTTTGCGTGTGCTGTTCAAAATAGCGGTCGGCCCAATACTTGGCACCATGGCCGAGATAAGAGCTTGACATAATTCTCTCCCATACAAATAAACCGTTCCGGCTGATGCTGGAACGGATTTTTTATTTACGCTTCTTTTGCACCCAGGTCAGGCGCAGAACATTTTTTATAACGGCCGGTGAGCACAAGGTCCTCCACATACTCCACGGCCTTGGTCTGTCCCTCCTCGTTGAGCTGGTCAAACGAGGACAGCAGAGCAGACTGCCGAGGGGTGAGTACAGTTTCACCGTTTGAGGTATCGCCGGATAGATCGTCAAGGGTATACCCCATGCAGTGGACAACCGCAGAAACGGTGGACAACTGAGGGTCTTTTGTCTGTCCAGCAAAGAGCTTATTCAAGGTTCCTTTAGGGACACCGGAAGCCGTTGCAATCTGCTCAATTGTCATGCCGCTGTTTTTTTTCAGTTGGACAAGCCTTTCAAGCCACACGGTAAAAACCTCCCCGTTAATTGATAAGCCCATTATAAAAGAGAAAAAAGCACAAGTCAATAATAAATTACCGAATTGTATAAAAAATTGCAAAATGGGGTTGACTTTTACCGAATAAGGATATAAAATCAAAATAGAATTACCGCTTACGGTAAAATCAAAATAGAAAGGAGAAAAGGCAATGGATAACTTAAAGGCTGAAATGCAACGGAATGGATTGACCGTCAGGGACATCATGCGAACGATCGGCTGTTCCGAAAAAACCGCAAGGAACAAGATCAACGGTGAAACGGATTTTACTTATCCAGAAGCGGAAGAAGTGCGTAACAGACTTTTTCCGGGGATGCGGATGGAGTATCTGTTTCACCAGCCGGGGAAAAGCGCATGAAGGGAGGGAAGAAGGTGGAGGAAGAAACAAAAAAGCCCTGCACGCCTGTGGAAGAGGCGGGCGGGGACTACAACGAACTGGGGCTGTACTTACACAGCAAAGAAAATAACCGAACACTGGAAGCGGCACAGACCCTTTGGGAATTCCTGCCGGGGTGGATGGCGGCCAGAAAGATGGCTGTGTATGACCCTGATTATAACAGGTCGCTTTCCGGGGTGATTGCCGAGAATGCAGAAATCATTCTGAAAGCAGCTCAAGACATGGCCGGATGGGGTCAGGCAGAGTGCGAACCGGCCAGGAAGGAAGAAACTCCACAGGGATAAGCCCCTGCCGGAACATCTGATAGATTGCGCCAGTGCATTGCTGACATTGCTCAAAGTTTGTGTCGTTGCAGTGGTCACAGACGTTAGGAACCGAGAAAACCGGAAACTTTCCGGGGACAACGCTGCAGCAGATTTCGGATTCCATTGCAGGCAGAATTCCCAGAGCGTCAAAGGGACATTGAATTTCAAACATGATTTTGTAAAGCACGGGTGGCTTTCATCTCCTTTCAGTGCAAGTATAGCACAAATCGGAGAATAAGGGCCAGCCGGGGAAGAATGCATGAAACCAAGGAGGACAAAGAGATGGGCAAGAAGAACGAGGCGGCCCGGATGCTGGCAAACCTGAACGGGCCGTGGAGCAATGCGGCCTGCATGGGCTATTGCCTGATGGCAATGCAGCAGGCGGGCGTGCCGGAGACGATGCAGAAAAAAGTGCTGGCATGCCTGGAAGAAAAATTTGACTTTTACAGCCTGGAAGAGGCTGAAAAGGCAGGCTATGCCAATACGGAGGGATAAGGACATGGAACGTTTTGTGATCGTGATGCCGGTGGGCACCAGCGCTTACCTTTTGCCCTGTGACGACGGGGACACCTGCAAGCTGGAGACGCTGCAGAAGCTGGTGGGCGGGCCCATTGAGATGGCCGACACCTGCCTGGCTGCCAGCTGGGCACGGGAGGATGTGGACAGCATCCAGATGGCCGTGAACGAAGAGGGCCTGCTGCAGGAGCTGCTCTACAATGAGCACGCCACGGATCTGTACGCGTTCAACTACATGAGCGGCATTGTGGGCCCGGCAGTGCTGATGGCAGCGCGGGGCGATGAGCTGATCGGCTTTGCAAAGTCGGTGGCCGAGAGCATTTGCAGCGAGTGGAAGATCCCGATGAAAGCACCCGGCGAAGGCGAACGCTTCCAGACCTTTAACCCGGACTGACAGGAGGCGCGAATGGACGGTGAAAGCGGGCCGCTGAAGATGTGGCAGATCTGGGCGCTGTATGACATTGCCGCGGATTTTTACGCAGACCCGGAGAACCAGGCTGCGTTTGAAGCATGGCAGAAGCAGCGGGAGAAGTGCAAGAAAACAAAAAGGCCCTGCCGGCGTGACAGCACCGGCAAGGCCAAGGGGTGATGAAAGCAGCATGCACTCATCACCAGAAGTTTAACACAAACGGGAGGTTTTGACAATGCGGAAATGGATCTATTACTGCGGCAGCTGGGCCAGCCTGATCGGCTGCCTGCTGGTGGCAAGCGGCCTGGAAAGCTACACCGGCTGGGCCATGGCCGGGTGCTTTGTGGGGGCGCTGGTGCTGCTGGCGCTGGCTGTGGTGCTGGCGGGCCTGGGCAACTGCGCCGAGCAGGAAGAGGACGAAAAGCCCTGCAAGGAGCGGCAGCCGCAGGAAAAACGAGCGGCTGACCGCAGAAAGGCGGGCTGAAGGATGGGCAGATACCGCGTGAATGTGGAGTGCAGCCAGAAGCTGCCACAGACCAAAAGCGAATACTTTACACACTGCAGCTACGAGGTGCAGGCCATCAGCAAGGGCGTGGCAAAGGCCATGGTCGAGGACAAAGCCCGGGCAGAGCACGGGGGCTGTACCTGCAAGGCCTACAGCGTGGAGGTGCTGAAGTGAGCCGGCCGGAGAACCTGACGCCGGACGAGGCAGAGATCTGGCAGCGGATGGAGCTGCACGGCGAGGAGCTGGTGCGGGACATGGGCGCTGCCCTGATGCAGGCCGACAAGCTGCCGGAGTGGATGCAGGAAGCAGCCGTGAACATGCTGTGCGACAAACTGGCGGACGCCAGGGCGCTGGCGGCCAGCTGGATGAACGACCACGGGGAACCGTGAAGGAGGACAAGGATGAAAAGCAAGATTGAAATCAACATTTCGGTGATCGACGACGGCCCGGTGGTGATGCGCTGCCAGGGCCAGAACACAAGCAAGGGCAAAGCGCTGGACGCCCTGGAAGATGCCTACCTGAGCACCGTGGCGCAACTGATGAGAAAGGACCTCTCCAAGGCCGAGCAGGAGGAAGCCGCCAAGGAATTTGGCGAGATGATGCAGGACCGGCTGCTGGCCATGGTGCGAGGAAAAGGTAAACGGTATATGGTCAGCAGCGAAAAAGAGATGAGCTTTATGACGGAGCTGATGCGGCGGCAGGGGGAGGTGCAGCCTTGACCTACGAAGAGTACCGACGGGAGTTGAACGAGGCGCTGGAAAAGGCGGACTGGATGAACCCGCGGGACAAAAACGGCCTGGCGTACCGGGTACTGGCCCGTGCGGCACGGGACAAGGCCCTGCAGCTGGCCCAGTGGCAGAAGCTGCACGACGAATACTACGAAAGGACAAAGAGATGAAGAAGAAACTGAGCCTGACCGAGAAGATCAGTCTGGCAGAGAACAATGCGGTGGATTTTATGCACGCCTGCGTGACCATTGCCCTGCACGACGAGTACGAGGTGGGTGTGCAGCGGCTGCGGAAGGTGAACCTGCGGCGGGACGAAATCAACGAGGAGATGCTGGAAGTGATGGCCCAGCCCCGGAAGAGCAGCCGGGAACAGGCTGCAGCCGGGCAGGCCTGGCTGGTGAGCCTTTTGCCGGAAGGGGCGGAAACGGAGTTCCGGGTGCCGCTGGGCAAGGGCGCGGCCCGCAAGCAGAAGGAGCTGCAGATCCGCATGGCGGTGGACAACGCTGCCACGCTGGAGTGGCGGGTATACGCGGCGGCCTGCGCCGAGGTGCTGGGCTTTGGAGCCAAGCGCCTGAACGACTTACATAAAGCGGTGCCGGAGAACTTCCGGCAGCTTTCCGCCTGGGCCATAGAGGACGGCGTGGACGTGGCGCTGGAGCGTTTTTGCCGCTGCGCCCGGGATGCCTACAAGACCGACGTGCAGGTGGAGGACATCCCGGACGCACAGGCGCTGCATCAGCAGCAGCGCCAGACCCGGCAGGCACTGGACGGGCTGGCAGAGCGGGCCTGGCTGGTGGAGGCCAGCCGCAAGCGGGTGGGCTGCCTGCCGCTGGCCCCGGCGGAAGTGGAAAAGCGCATCCAGACCGTGCTGCAGGCCCCGGCCATGCCGGAGAGCTGGGAGAGGAGGCGGGCGAGATGACCCTGAAAGAAGCGATGGGCTACCGGGGTGAGAACGCCGACACCCTGGCGGAGAAGATCGGCATCCGGGCCGGGGAGATCACCAAGTGGATGCGGCCTGCCGGGCTGCTGCGGGTGCCGTCGGCACGGCTGCAGCAGCTGGCCGTGGCGCTGGACGGCGGGGTGCTGGTGACGGCGGACGGTGCGGAAGTGGAGCTGTACGGGAACGGAGGCAACGCATGAGCAAGGACAAATGCAGAATGAGCCGCAAGCGCTTTTGCAAAAAGGCGGCCGGAAAGTGGGGTGTGCAGGTACAGGAGGTGCGGGACATGGTGCGTGAGGAGTGGGTGGACCCGCTCAAGCGCCTGCAGGAGCGCCGGAATGCTGAAAAGCATCGGGCCGGGAAGCAGGAGGGCAAAGCCGTATGATGGTATACAAATACAGTCTTCACGACCCGGACAGCGGGAAGGTGCTGTACGAGGGCACGGCGGCAGATCTGGCAGCGCAGGGCGTGGTGGCCTCTGAAAAGGTCCTGCCGACGCTGTGGCGGGACCAGCAGCGCAGGACCAGGCGGCACCGTGACCGCCAGTGGGACGTGACCCGGGAAAAGGTAGAAGTGGCTTGCAGCCGGAAAGCCTACAAGGTGCGGCTGAAGCCGAAAAAGACGGCGGCCGTGCAGGCAAAGCCGCCGAAACGGCCTGCAAAGCCGAAAGCTGCTGCGCTGCCGGTGCCGAAACCGGCGGCACCCAGAGCGCCCCGGGTGCGGCTGAAGAAGTACCTGACAGACCCGACCCCGCTGCAGCGGGACGTGCGGGAGCTGGAAGGCTACAACGCCAAGGCCCGGGAGCGTGGAAAGAAAGAGCTGAGCTATGGGTACTGGGCAGCAGAGGAAAAACCGGCTGCTCCGGCATGGTAAAGCCGGTATGCATGCCGGACTGCCCGGACCGGCACCCAGCCTGCAGCGACCGGTGCGAAAAATACCGGGCCTGGAAAGCCGAGGTACAGAAAGAAAAGATCTACACGAAGAGCCAGAACGATGCGAGAAAGATCAACCGGAACGACTTTGACGCGGAGTTCTGGATGGGCGGAAAACACAAATAATGAGCCCCCGGCGGCGTGGACAGCGCGCGGCCGGGGGCTTTGGCGACGGCGGGAGCGTCAGGCCGAACGGGTGCTGCCAGAGGGAAAGCTCTGGCGGCAGGCGTTTGAACTGAACAAGTCATTCCTTTTTATAATAGGCGTCCGGGGCGGGCGCTTTGGGGGGCTTGTATACCCGTTAATCTTGTGACTGTGTGGGCCACAGAAAAGAAACCAACACGAAAAGTTTACCGGACAGGGAGGGCACCGGGATGCGAAAAAGCTACATCCGGGAAAAAAGGACCCTTTGCGGGGACACATACCAGGCCGTGGGCATTTACCCCGTGACGGATCAGGAGCACCGCCAGCGGGGCAAGAAGCGCAAAGAGAGCGACAAGGGCCAGAAAAGCCGGAACAAGGCCGCCAGTCTGCGCCGTCGACTGCGCAAGGTGCTGGCCAATTTTGACCAGAACGGCTTTTACCTGACCGCTACATACGAGGATGCCTACCTGCCCGAGGACGAGGAAGGCTGCTGGCGGGACGTGAGAAACTACGCCCGGCGAGTGCAGCGGGCGGCACGCAAGCGGTTTGGCGTGCGGGGGACCTGGCTGAAGTTGATGCTGTGGGCCGTGCGCAACGGCGAGGCCGGGCGGCTGCACATGCATGGCTTTGCCCAGTGCCCGGGGCTGAGTGAGGCAGAGCGGCGGGAGCTGCGGTATATGCTGGAGGATCTATGGCGGCGGCGTGTCCCCGGCACACGGGAGTTTGAGCCCATGGGCACCATGAACGCAGACCGGATCATCATGAAGAAGATCCTGGGCATTGACGGGCAGGGTACGAGCGGCACGGTGGGGTACATCTACGGCCACAGCTTCCGGCGGTGCCTGGAAACCAGCAACCTGACCCTGCCGGAGGAGCAGCCGGCAGCTGACACCAAGTGGAGCCGCCGCCAGCTGCGGGAGGCCTGCAGCGAACACGCGGAGGACCCGGCGTGGTGGGAAAAGCAGTTCCCGGGATGGGAGTGCGTCAAAATACAAATCTTCGACCCCGGCGGGCTGCACGAGAATGCCGAGCCCCGGCCGGAGGGCTGGGAAGCCACCGAGCCGCAGGCATATGTGATCCTGCGGAGGCGGGAGTTTGCGAAAGTTCGCACATGACAGACAAGAAATATTTATTTTGCGCGTAAAATAGGCGGTTTGTGCGGGGAATGTGTGAGATATCAGCCAAAAACGGCAAAAAAAGCGGGAAAGGCGGCGGGCAGTGACCAAAAAGCAGCGGAAAGAGGTGCGCAGGGCGCTGCGGCAGTACGACGGGCGCGGCAAGTGGGCGGCGGTGCTGGACCGGGTGCGGGACTACTATGCCCGGACGGACCCTGCCTGCTGGGAGCTTTTGCGGATGCGCTACCTGGAGGGCATGCGGGAAGAGGACGTGATCCGGGCGCTGTACATCGGGCGGACGACCTACTACAGCAAGGAGCTGGAAGCGCTGAGCACGGTGGGGATCTACGCGGCGGCGGCGGGGCTGCTGGAGGCGGAATGACAGCTGCGGGGACGCAGAGGGATGGCTGAGCGCTGCGGCGCGCGGCCTTTTTGTGCTGCAACGGCGACGACCGCAGCCTGCGGCTGAAGCAGGGAGGAGCTGTTGGGGCAGCGGCCAGCAGGATGCAAGGCCCGCCCAAGGGCCGCAGCAGACGCTGGGAGCTGAGGCTGGGGCAGTGTTCTGGTTTTTCAAAGCGCCGCAAGGCCGCTGCGGAAAAGACAGCAAACACAACCCGTGCTCCACTCCCCCAAAAAGTCCGTAGGTTTTTTGTGCGGCGGTTTGCGATAGACTGGAACCATGAGCACAGAGGGAGGGCCTGGGATGGCACAGCGGAAATACTGCAAAAATACCGTGCCGGGTCGGCAGGGGCGCGGGAAGAAGTACCCGGCCAGGGTGCGGGCTGAGGTGGTGATGGCCATGATCAGCTCCAACTCCATCTGTGCAGTGGCCCGGAAGTACGGCGTGCCGGAGAGCACCATCCGCAGCTGGATGGCCGAGGAGGCCGGAAAGCCGGACGGGGTGTTTGCCGAGGCCAGAGCCCAGGCAGCGCGGGAGATCGCAGCCCGGGCGGCGCTGGGAGCCCGGGCCCAGGTGGGTTACCTGCAGCAGCGGGTGGCCGAGAACAGGCGGGCCAGCGAGATCTGCACAAAGCTGCGGGCAAAGCTGGACGAGGATGCCCGGGCCAGGAAGTACACGGTGGGGACCTTGCTCAAGAGCCAGGAGGAGGAGCTGGCGGACGCCACAGAGACCGGGATGGTGGTATACAGCCAGCCCGGCAGCTATGACCGGGAACTGGACTATGAGCAGCGGAAGGAGCTGGAGGCCCAGCTGGAGCGGTACGACGCCCAGGTGATGAGTGACCGGGATGCTGCCAACGTGGCGGCGGTGCTGCTGACAGCGGCGGCCAATGCGGCGGCGCTGGTGCCCCGGGACGAGGGCAGCACCCAGAGCGCTGCCCCGGCGGTGCTGATGGAAGCAAAGGACGACGCAGAGCAGCAGGAGGTGGTGCTGGATGGCACGGCAGGAGATTAACGGCCGGCCCATCATCTGGCGGCCGCAGCCGAGGCAGGCGGCCTTTATGCGGCGCAGCGAGGACGAGGCCCTGTACGGCGGGGCGGCCGGCGGCGGCAAGAGCGACGCGCTGGTGATCGAGGCGCTGCGACAGGTGGATGTGCCGAACTACCGGGCATTGATCCTGCGCAAGACCTTTCCCCAGCTGCGGGAGCTGATCGACAAGACCATGCAGTACTACAAGCCCGCATTCCCCAAGGCCCGGTACAATGCCAGCAACCACTGCTGGACCTTCCCCAGCGGGGCGAAGATCTATTTTGGAAGCATGTTCCGGGCCCAGGACAAATACAACTACCAGGGCCAGCAGTTTGATTTTATCGGGGTGGACGAGCTGACCCACTTCACCTGGGAAGAGTACAGCTACCTGATGAGCCGCAACCGCCCCAGCGGGCCGGGCACACAGGTGTACATTCGGGCCACGGCCAACCCCGGCGGCATCGGCCACGGGTGGGTGAAGGCCCGGTTCATCACGCCGGCACCCCCGGGCACCCGGATGGTGCAGCTGGTGGACGTGAAGAAGCCAGACGGCACCGTGGAAAAGCTGCGGCGCACGCGGGTGTTTATCCCCTCCACCATCTTTGACAACCCGGCACTGCTGAAAAATGACCCGGGGTATCTGAACAATCTGGCAAGCCTGCCGGAGGCAGAAAAGCAGGCGCTGCTCTATGGCAGCTGGGACAGCTTCAGCGGCCAGGTGTTCACCGAATGGCGGAACGACCCGGCCCACTACGAGGACCAGCGGTGGACCCACGTCATCAAGCCGTTTCGCATTCCGGTGCACTGGAAGATCTGGCGCGGGTACGATTTTGGCTACTCGCGGCCCTTCTCGGTGGGGTGGTACACAGCGGACGAAGAGGGCAGGCTGTACCGTATCAAGGAGCTGTACGGCTGCGACGGTACGCCGAACGAAGGCCTGAAGATCGACCCGGTGGAGCAGGCCCGGCGCATAAGGGAAGCGGAAGAGAACGACCCGATGCTGAAAGGCCGGGTGATCCAGGGCGTGGCGGACCCGGCCATCTTCAACGAGAGCCAGGGCGAGAGCATTGCCCAGATGCAGGAAAAGCACCCGTACTACCTGGTATGGCACCCGGGGGACCACACTCGCCTTGCCGGAAAGATGCAGATGCACTACCGGCTGGCCTTTAACGCCGAGGGGCGGCCCATGCTGCAGGTGTTTGATACCTGCAAACACTTCATCCGGACCATCCCGAACCTTGTGTACGACGAGAGCAACGTGGAGGACATTGATTCTGACCAGGAGGATCACATTTACGACGAGTGCCGCTATGTGCTGATGGAAAACCCCATCAGCCCGCGGCAGATCCAGAAAGAGACGGTGCTGCGGGACGACCCGCTGGATCTGGACAAGCACAAGAGCAGAACGCATGTGATGCGGGTGTAACTCCCTCACCACTGGGAATGGGCAAAAAAGGAGTGACAGAGTGGACGGAAAAGAACTTTTGCAGGAGCTGCTGCGGCGATACCCGGACCAGAGGGTGAGCGAAGACCCGGCGGGGGCCGGGATGCTGAGCAGCCTGGGAGCGCAGCAGCCGGAGCCGATGACCGGAACGAGCCTGCAGGCGACGAGCGGCAGCGCCCCGGAGGACAGCGGGGACACGGCACAGGCGATCGGGCCGGAGGAGATCGCAAAGGCGGGGGAGACCCTGCAGAAATACAAGGCGGGCAAGGCGTCGCTGGACAAGCGGATCGTGGAGAACGAGCTGTGGTTCCGCATGGGGCACTGGAAGAACTGCGAAAACAAGATGATGGAGGGCAAGCCCAAGCCCTCCAGCGGGTGGCTGTTCAACAGCATTGCCAACAAACACGCCGACGCCATGGACAACTACCCGGAGCCCAACGTTTTGCCCCGGGCGGCGGACGACGAAGAAACGGCCAAGGCACTCTCGAAGATCATCCCGGTGGTTTTGGAGCAGTGCGACTATGAGCAGGTGTACAGCGACACCTGGTGGCGCAAGCTCAAGACCGGCACCGGCGTGAAGGGTGTGTTCTGGGACCCGACGCTGCGAGGGGGCCTTGGCGACATCAACGTGAAGAGCGTGAACCTGCTGATGCTGTACTGGGCCCCTGGCGTGAGCGACATTCAGGAGAGCCCGAACCTGTTCAGCCTGAGCCTGGAGGACAACGAGCAGCTGGTGGCGAAATACCCCCAGTTGGAAGGCCACACCGGAAAGAGCCTGGACGTGGCCGAGTACATCCACGACGATCAGCTGGACACCACCGGCAAGAGTGTGGTGGTGGACTGGTACTACAAAAAGGCCCGGCCGCAGGGCGCGCCGGTGCTGCACTACTGCAAGTACTGCAACGGCGTGGTGCTGTACGCCAGCGAGAACGACCCGGCCCTGGCCGAGCGGGGCTTTTACGACCACGGGAAATACCCCTTTGTGTTTGACCCGTTGTTCATGGAAGAGGACAGCCCGGCGGGCTTTGGGTACATCGACGTGATGAAGGACACCCAGACCGCCATTGACGAGATGAACCACGCCATGGACGAGAACGTGAAACTGGCAAGCAAACTGCGCTTTGTGGTGAGCGACTCGGCCGGGGTGAACGAGGAAGAACTGGCGGACTTCAGCCGGGACATCGTGCATGTGGTGGGGCGGCTGAACAGCGACACCTTTATGCCGCTGCAGACCAGCGTGCTGAGCGGCAACTGCATCACCTACCGGGACGACCGGGTGAACGAGCTGAAGGAGGTCAGCGGCAACCGGGACGTGAGCCAGGGCGGCACTACCAGCGGCCTGACCGCGGCCAGCGCCATTGCGGCCCTGCAGGAAGCGGGCAGCAAGCTGAGCCGGGACATGCTGAAAAGCGCCTACCGCTCCTTTGCGAAGGAGTGCTACCTGATCATCGAGCTGATGCGCCAGTTCTACGACGAGCAGCGGGTGTTCCGCATTACGGGGGAGACGGGGCAGACCGAGTACACCCCCTTCAGCGCGGCGCAGCTGCGGGCTGTGCCGGGCGGCGAGATCGGCGGGGTGCAGCTGGGCGACCACGAGCCGGTGTTTGACATCACGGTGAGTGCGGCCAAGAAGAGCACCTTCAGCCGTCTTTCTCAGAACGAGACGGCGAAAGAGTGCTACCAGATGGGCTTCTTTGCGCCTGCCAACGCCGACGCGGCCCTGGCGGCGCTGGACATGATGGATTTTGAAGGCATTGAGAAGGTGCGCCAGCGGGTGAGCGAGAACGGCACGCTGTACCAGCAGCTCCAGCAGATGGCGCAGCAGATGCAGAAAATGGCGGCCATCATTGACCAGCAGAACGGCACCAACGTGAGCGAGGCGGCAGGAGCGGCTGCGCAGGCGGCGGGCAGCACGGGTGGCGGCAGCGGCAGCAGCAATGTGACCCGCAGCACCACCAACAGCCTGGGCGCTGCGGTGGGCGAAGGGAACAACAGTCTCTCGACACAGGCGGCCAAGCGGGCCATGGATGCGAACAACCCGAACAAGGAATGACCCTCTCAGTGCGCAGTCCGGCCGGGGCCGGAGCTGCTTGCAGCTCTCCCGAAGGGCGAGCTCTGCTTAGAGGAATGATTTTGAAAATTGAAGCGGGAGGAAACGATGATCAGAGCGACAGTTGCAAGAACGGTGTGGAACAGCGGTGTGACCGGCTACGAGGTAAAGGCCGAGGGCCACGCCGGTGCGGGCGAGTACGGGCAGGACATTGTGTGTGCTGCGGTGAGCGTGCTGCTGCAGACGCTGGCCAACGAGGTGACGGAAGCAGCCCGGGCGGGCCTGCTGGCCGTGGGCGTTGTGGCCCATGGCGACGGCTGGATGAAGGTGGAAATGACCCCCACCGACCAGACGCAGGACATGGCGGACGCCTGGGTGGAGCTGGTGCAGGATGGCATTGACGCCCTGGCCGAGAGCTACCCGGAGAACGTGGAACTGGAGGTGCACTATGTGTATGCCGATACCAAGGAACTGGAACCTGACAAGCTGGCGGACATGGTGAGCGGCAAGATGAACCTGCAGTATTTCGCAGAAGGCGGAGACGGCGGCGCAGGGGCTGCAGAGGGCGGTGCGGCGGAAGCGGCCGCCCCGGCGGTGCAGGAGCCTGCCCTGCGGCCGGCGCAGGAGCGGCTGGCACGGCGCAGCGGGGCGCTGAAGGGGAAGGCGGCAGGCGGGGAGAAACTCCCCCAGCCGCCTGCGGGCGGCAGCCCCCTCAAGGAGGGGGCCTCTGGCAGTGAGAGTGACCCGGCGGAAGCGGAGAAGCACCAGGAACCTGCCAAGGAGCCCAAGGCCGAAAAGACCCCGGAGGAGCGCCGGAGAGCCTTTGGCGAGATGGTGCAGGGCGAATACAGCGACGTGTTCCAGGAGATGATGCAGCGGGCCATTGATAAGGCCACGGAGAACATCCGGCAGAATCCGCAGGTGGCGCGGCTGACCCAGGCACTGGCCAATGCCTACGGCGTGGACACCGATGACATGGACGGCCTGATCGAGGCGGTGGAGAACGGCCGCGTGAAGGACGAGAAATATTACGAGGACCTGGCCCAGCAGCGGGGTGTGAGCGTGAAAACGGCCCGGGAGCTGGACAAGATGGAGAGCGACCTGAAGCGCAGCAACACCCGCAACGCGCAGCTGCAGGCCATGCAGCAGGAAGCGACCCGCCAGCAGCGGGTGAGCCAGATCCAGGCACAGTGGGAGGCCCAGGCCGCCCAGCTGAAGACCCAGTACCCGGATTTTGAGCTGCAGGAGGTGCTGGCCAACGAGCAGGTGGCCGACCTGATGCGCCGGGGCGTGAGCCTGCCGGACGCTTACCGGGCCGCCTACTTTGACCACATCATGCAGCAGGCCACGGCCCAGACCGCCCAGAAGGTGGAGCAGGGCGTGGCGGCCCGCATCCAGCAGAGGGCCAGCAGACCCGGCGAGAACGGCACCCGGCCCGGCGGCGCGGTGACCACCCATGTGGACGTGGCCAGCATGAGCCGCCGCCAGCTGGAGGACCTGGAACGCCGGGCACGCCGGGGCGAGAAGATCACGCTGTAACGACTTCCCACACGAGGGTGTGAGAACATAAACCTTTGAAGGAGGACCAAACCATGAAATGGAAGAAGTTGAACCTGCAGCTGTTTGCGGATGCGCACGAGCAGCTGCAGAACACCACCGGCAGCTCCGGCATGAGCGCCGAGATGAAGACCTTTTACGAGCGCCGCCTCATCGACCAAGCGCTGCCGGCGCTGGTGCATGACCAGTTCGGCGACAGCTACCCCATCCCGGCCAACAACGGCAAGACCATCGAGTTCCGCAAGTATGACGCGCTGCCCAAGGCTACCACGCCCCTGACCGAGGGCATGACCCCGGAAGGCCAGGCCCTGACCGTGACCACGGTGACCGCTGAGGTGCACCAGTACGGCGGCTGGGTGCCCCTGACCGACATGGTGCAGATGACCACCATTGACAACAACGTGGTGCAGGCCACCAGCGTGCTGGCAAGCCAGAGCGGCCGCACCATGGACACCATCGTCCGGGACATCCTGTGCGGCGGCACCAACGTGATCTACGCCCCCAAGATCGGCACAGGCGGTGCAGAGACCCCGGTGACCAGCCGTGCAGGCCTGGACGCCACCGCTCAGCTGACGGTGGACCTGATCGACCAGGCGGTGGCCCAGCTGAAGGTGCAGAACGCAGACCCCATCGGCTCTGCTGGCGGCAGCTATGTGGCCATCATCCACCCCTATGCGGCCTACGACATCAAGAAGGACCCCAACTGGGTGGAGGCCCACAAGTACGCCAGCCCTGAGGAGATCTTTGAGGGCGAGATCGGCAAGATCAACAACGTGCGGTTTGTGGAGACCAGCGAGGCCAAGATCTGGACCGGCACTGGCTGCCCCTCGGGCCTTGCGGTGTTTGGCACCCTGGTGCTGGGTGCCCACGCCTACGCCACCACCGAGCTGGAAGGCGGCGGCCTGCAGCACATTGTGAAGCAGCTGGGCTACGGCGACGACCCGCTGAACCAGCGCGCCTCTGTGGGCTGGAAGGCCGTGAAGACCGCCGAGCGCCTGAGCGAGCAGTACATGGTGCGCATTGAGAGCTGCAGCGCACGCTACAGCGCCAAGGCGAAGGCAAACTGAGGAACGGAGGATGAACACAAAATGGCAGTGAAGAAGGAAACCGCCCAGCAGGCTGCAGAAGCAGCCACCCAGGACACCAAGGACGTGCAGGCGGAAAAGCGTGACACCGAGGTGATCCACCTGTTCAAGGACAACGGCCGCTACTCCAGCGCCCGTTTTGTGAGCGTGAACGGCGAGGCGTACCTGATCCAGCGCGGTGTGGACGTGGAGGTGCCTGCGGCGGTGGCCGAGGTGCTGCGCCACAGCGAAGAGATGGACAACGCGGCCAACGCGAAGATCGAGGCGGCCCAGGCGGCGGCGCAGAACGTGCCGGCACTGCAGAAGCTGTAAGAACAACGTGAAGAGAACACCCGGTACGGCAGGCACTTGCTGTGCCGGGTGTTTTTGCTAAGGAGGCGGAACGATGACAGCCGGAAAGGCGATAGAACTTTGTGACCAGATGCGGCCGAACAATGATTTTGCGGACGAGATGAAACAGATGTGGCTGCGCCAGTGCGACGCGCGGCTGCGGCAGACGGTGGTGAGCCGCTCGGCCTGCGGCGATTTTGACGCCGTGGGCGCGGACATGGCCGGGGACGGGCTGGAGTATGACACCCAGCTGCTGGCACCGGATGCCTTCAGCGCACTGTACCAGCACTGGCTGTGCGCCCAGATGGACCTGGCCCTGGGCGAGACGGCCCGGGCGGTGAACGAGCTGCAGATGTACAGTGACTACTGCCAGGAGTTTGCAGCCTGGATGCGGCAGAAATACCCCCCGGCGGGCGGGGTACAGTGGAGGTACTGAGAGATGATCGACGGGACGAACCTGAACCAGCTGACCGGCAGCCGCCAGCTGCTGCGGGCCTTTGGGGGCATCAACGAGACGTACAGCTGCAGCGAGGCGGAGCTCTCGGCGGCGCTGAATTTCTCCGGCCGGGGATTTCCGGCGCTGCAGACCCGGGCCCTGCGCAAAAAGGTGCGGGACGTGGAGAAGGTGAACGGCATGTACCACCTGAACGGGCTGCTGATCTGCCGGGGCACGGGGCTGGAATATGCCCCGGACGGGCAGACCGGCCGCACGGCGGCGGTGACGCTGGAGAATGTGCTGACGGACGACCGCAAGGCGCTGGCCGGCATGGGCAGCAAGGTGCTGATCTGGCCGGACAGGCTGGCCTTTGACACCGAGACCGGCCAGCTGGAGCCGCTGGGGGCAAAGTGGGAGCTGGGCGACCGCAAAATGACCGTGTGCCCCTGCGACACGGAGGGCAAGGTGTACGAGGTGGCCGGTGCAGGCGACACGGAGCCGGAGAGCCCGGAGGACGGGCAGCTGTTTTTGAAGGGCGACCCGAAGAACCTGTACGACTATGAGAGCGTGCTGGAAAAGTGGAGCGCCAAGAGCGGCAAGTGGGTGCAGGTGCTGGTGAACACGGTGCGCATGACCTGCCCGGGGATCGGGAGCCTGCTGAAGGAGGGCGACACAGTGACCCTGACCGGCATGCCGCAGGCGGTGTGCGACGCGCTGGCGGCAGACCTGAACGGGGAGATCGTGGTGCAGGCGCTGGAGGGGGACGACCTTGTGGCCAGCCTGACCCCGGCCCAGGACAGCAGCCGGTACTATGGCAGCTGGACGGTGACGGCCACGGGCACCAGCTGGCGCAGCCTGGACGGGGCGCGCACCGAGAACGAGGGCCTGGCCGTGAGCATCACGCTGGAGCGGCGGGTGCCGGATCTGGACTTTGTGACGGAGCAGGGCAACCGGGTATGGGGCTGCAGCAAGAAGGAAAACACCATTTACGCCTGCCGCCTGGGCGACCCCACCAACTGGTACAGCTACCGGGGCATTGCAGCGGACAGCTATGCCGTGAGCGTGGGCAGCGACGGCACTTTTACCGGCGCGGCCAGCTGCATGGGGTATGTGCTGTTCTTCAAAGAGAACTGCATCCACAAGCTGTACGGCTCCAAACCCAGCGACTACCAGCTTTCCAGCGTGCGGTGCCGGGGCGTGGCAGCCAACGCCGCCCACAGCCTGTGCGTGCTGAACGAGACACTGTATTACCTTTCGCCCGGCGGGGTGATGGCATGGGACGGCAGCCTGCCCAGCAAGGTGTCCGGCGCGCTGGACACCGGGAAGCTGACGGGGGCCGCGTGGTGCGCGGCCGGAAGCCTGGACGCGCGGTATTACCTGTACCTGCGCCGCCAGGGGGACAGCGCCGGGCGGCTGCTGGTGTACGACACGGAGCGGGGCCTGTGGCACGAAGAGAGCGCCGTGGGCTACGAGATGGCCAGCACCGGCCAGCAGCTGTACCTGTGGGATGGCCGGGCCCTGTGGGCGGCAGACCCCGACCGGGAAACAGAAGGGGAAGCCGAGGCGGCGCTGCAGTTTGAGGCGGTGAGCGGGGACATTGGACTGACCGAGACGGATGACAAATACATCAGCCGGATCACCCTGCGGATGGACGCCCAGACCCACAGTGTGGTGACGCTGGCGGTGAGCTACGATGGCGGCCCCTGGGAGACCCTGCGCACGACAGCGGCCACGGGAGACCATGCCCGGCTGAACCTGCCCTTTGAGCCGCGCCGGCACGACACCATGCGGCTGAAGCTGAGCGGCACGGGGCAGATCGCGCTGCGGAGCATGGCCTTTACACTGGCGGGCACCACCGGCGGCCGGGTGACCGGGGCCGGGCCGAGAAAGTGAGGAAGAACGATGGCGAGTTTAGCGGGGCTGAACGGCATCAGCCTGCCCAGCTTTGGCAGCAGCATGGACCCGGAGGACGCCCGGGCGCTGCGCAACTACCTGTACCAGCTGCAGGAACAGCTGGGCTACGTGCTGACCAACCTGGACAGCGAGAACATGAGCGAGAATTTTTTGAGCAGTAAGGGGGAGACGGAATGAGCAGACTGAGCAATGCCCGGACGGAACTGGAGAACTACGAAAAGACCCGCCCGGCGGACTATGTGAGCCAGTACCAGCCGAAGATCAAGGACGTGATGGGCCAGCTGGACGGCATGAAAGAATTTGACTACGACCCGGACGCCGACACGGCCTACCAGCAGTACAAGAGCCAGTACACCCGCTCGGCCAAGCTGGCGAACCAGAACGCACAGGCCAATGCCGCCGCCCAGACCGGCGGTTATGGCAGCAGCTACGGCACCCAGGCGGGCCAGAACGCCTACACGGCCACCATGAACAACCTGGACAACGTGCTGAACAGCCTGCAGGACCAGAGCCGCAGCGAGTACACGGCCAAGCGCACCGGGCTGGAGAGCCAGCTGAGCGGACTGCAGAACGCCGAACAGCAGGACTACCAGAACTACCAGAAGGACATGGCCAACTGGATGGACGGGCTGCAGTACCGCCAGAACGAGTACGACAAGGCCAGCAGCGAGAGCAGCCAGCGCACCAGCCGGTGGCTGAACGGCATTCTGAGCGCGGTGCAGCTGGCGGCGCAGATCTTACCGTTCTTTTTTGTGTAAGGAGGGGACACCATGGGAACCATTGCGAGACTGAACACGGCAAAGAAGAAGCTGGCCCAGGCCGAACAGGCTATGCCGGGGGCCTACCAGAACAACTACACGGACAGCATCAACCAGAAGCTGGTGCAGCTGGCGGATGCCAGCCTGACCGGCAGCACCGGCGTGGACACGGACGCCCTGAACGCTGCCTACCAGCAGTACCGGGCCAACAGCGTGGCCAACGCCCAGAACGGCGCGGCAGCCGCTGCCGGCACGGCCAATACCCTGGCGGGCGGGTACGGTGCGGACTGGGCCAAGACGGCGGCGAACCAGGCGGCAGGGGAGCAGATCGCAGGCGTGGACAACAGCCTGAGCAGCCTGCGGGCGGACGCTTTGCAGAACTGGAAGCAGAAGATGAGTGACACCACCAGCGTGCTGGACGACCTGCTGGGCCAGCAGAGCCTGGAACGCAGCGAGTATGACGGCAGCGTGAGCAATGCCCAGAACTGGCGGGACTACCTGAGCAGCCGGGTGGACACGGCACGGCAGGAGAACACGAACTTCTGGAAGAACGTATGGACCGGCGTGAAGGGCGTGGGGAGCGCGGTGTGGAACGGCTACCAGAACTATGAAAAGTACGGGCAGCAGAAACTGCAGATCCAGGCGCAGGGATACCAGATGGCGCAGGAAGCGTACAACAGCGGAAACCCGGATCAGGCCCGGCAGATCATGGAGATGTACGGGCTGGACAGCACGCAGGTGGACAAGTGGACGGAAAGCTACACGACCCGCCAGAACAAGGTGAACGGCCTGACCGAGGCGCTGAGCTTTGCAAAGGCCGGGAGCATGGACGCGGCACGGGAAGCGCTGCGGCAGTACGGGCTGGACGAAACGATCCTGGACACCTGGCAGGGCATGACGGACGTGGAGAAGGACCAGATGGATGCGGCGCTGAACGCCATGAGTGCATCGGCCAGCGGCAACAACTCCGCCAAGAACACGATCCTGCAGCTGGCAGGCTTGGACACGGGCGCGGTGGACGATTACGACACCGTGGCCGGGCGGCTGAACAGCTCGAACCTTGCATACCAGCAGGCGCTGCTGGGACTGCAGCAGCGGTACAAGACCACGGGCACCGGAAGCACGAGAAGCGGTGGGAGCAGCTCGGGAAGCAAGAGCGGCGGCTACACGACCAGCCAGCTGCAGCAGATGGCAAACAAATTTTCCAGCATGAAGGGCACCGAGCCCCTGTACGACTTTTACAAGCGGACCCTGACCAATGCGGGATGGATCAAGGCAGACACCGGCACCAAGGCCAGCACCCAGAGCGCGGCGGGAGGAACCGGAGCGGGAAAGGCGGGAACCACGACCAGCAAGCTGCCGGCAGCGACCACCAAAACGCCGTGGAGCACCAGCGGCACGGTGGACGGCGTGGCGGGGGCGTCGGTGAGCATGGCCAGCCCGAAAGGCGGCAATTACAATATGGCGCTGCGAGAAGCACAGCAGATGGCAAACAATGGCTATGACATGGCCCAGATCACCGAGTATCTGATCCGGAAAAATTACAGTGATAGCACCATCAGTCAGGTGTCGCAGACTATGGGATGGTAAAGGAGGAGCAACATGAGCCTGAGTGTAGAACAGGTGCGCCAGATGCGGGAGCAGATTAAAGCGAATGACGCCGCAAAAACCGCAGCCCAGAAGAAGAAGACGACGACCCAGACGGCCAAGACCACCCCGGCGGCACCGGCAGCCAAGAGCGCCGGCACGGGCCTGAGCGTGGCCCAGGTGGCGCAGATCCGCAGCCAGATGACGGCTGCCCCCGCCAGCACCAGCCGCCTGCAGACGACGGCCAGTACCCCGGCCTGGACCGGCGGCACGCGGCAGGTGCTTGGCACGGTGAGCGCGGACGCTCTGGGCAAGCAGGTGCTGGCAGACATGACCAGCGACACGGGCAGCCCGGTGGCCACGGACCGGCAGGAGGACTACGAACCGGACTGGAACTATGTTGGCAGCGACAACGCCCCGAAACAGCGGGCCATTGCGCAGGGCACCTACGGCAGCTACGCCAAGGCGGCGCAGAAGGTGGGAAACGCCCTTGCCAAGGACCGGCAGACCGACCGCTTTGACGAGCTGAACCAGTGGATGGACGAAAGCCCCCGGCACCGGGAGGTGGTGGACCTGCTGCGGCAGAAGGAGTACACCACTCAGGAGGACAAGGGCGTTGCCCCGGAGCAGGCCGTGCAGGTGACCGGTACAAAGCAACGGTACAGCCCCGGAGACCTTTTGAAGATGGGGTACACGGCCCAGGAGATCAACGAGGCCCGGGCATACATCCGGGAATATGATGCCTTGCCGGCGACTGACCGGGCGGTGCGCCGCACGGCGGACACCACGAAGGGCATTGCAGCCACGGTGGCGTCGGCGGTGCCCATGGCGGGCGAGATGACCACCCAGGGCGTGAAGGACATCCGGGCTACCCAGAAAAACGAGGCGGCGCTGGACAAGGAACTGGAAGGCGATGCCCGCGGCAAGAAACTGAAAGACCGGATCACGGCGGTGGACATGGACTATAACCCCCAGTACACCGACGAGGATCTGCGCGGCATGGGCTACAGCCAGAGCGAAATTGACACCATGCGCAGCCGCATTGCCGGGACGGTGCAGAAAACGGCGCTGGATAAAGACACGAGCCTTGGCTACCAGCTGTACAATTACGGCCAGCAGCGCACGGCAGCGGCCCAGGCGGGCCTGAGCCCGGCGGCCAAAACAGCCATGGGCGTTGCCACCAGCGCGGCGGAGAACCTGGCCGTGGCGGGCGTGAGCCCCTACCTGGTGCTGCCGGTGCTGAGCGCCCAGGGCGCGGCCGAGAGCATGGGCCAGGACGTGGAGAAGGGCACCAGCGCAGGCCAGGCCGTGGGCGTGGGCCTGGCAAAGTTCGGAGCCGGGTGGGGCATCAACTCGGTGGGCGTGGCGGACATGGCCCGCAGCATGGGCGTGGACTACGCCCGGGACACGGTGGCCGGAAAGCTGGCAGACCTTGTGCGCAGCTCGAAGCTGATGAACAAGCTGGGAAGCAGCCAGGTGGCGAAAAACACCATCTCCGGCGGCGTTGACAACGCCATGCAGGCCTTTGTGGAGACCTATGCGGACAAGATCATTGATGCCACGCTGGGCGGGGACCAGCAGGCCGCCGACGAGTTGCTGCAGACCGACACCTTTTTGCAGGCACTGCAGGCCGGGGCCACCGGCGGTGCCTCCGGTGCGCTGGGCGGTGCCGTGGGCACGGGGCTGGGCACCATGAGCCGGACGCTGGATGCCCGGGCCGGGATGGAAACGGCTGCCCCGGTGCAGGTGGACACCGAGAGCCGGGCGGCGGATGCCGCAGCGGCGCAGCGGGCGCTGGAAGCGCGGGCCATGGAGCCGGGAGAAGCTGCACGGCAGCAGGCAGACCAGGCCGCCGCCATGCAGCAGACGGGCAACACTGACGCTGCGGAAACGACTGCCCGGAAGGATGCGGCCCCGGCGGTGCGCAGCGAGAACCCGGCGGTGCAGCAGCTGGCGGCCGCCATGGAGGCGGATGCCCTGACGGGTAAGACCATCAATCTGTTTACCCCGAACGCGGCCAATGCGGCGAACCGCGCGGCCTTTGCGGAGGAGTACGGCATGGAGCTGCCTGCCACGGCCAGCGAGACCCGGAAAGCCCTGCGCACGCTTGCCCAGCAGCAGACTGCCGAGCAGGCCATGCAGCAGGAGGCGGAGGCTCCTGGCACAAATGTCAGGAACAAGGCAGCGCAAGTGAAGAACCCTGCCGCCGATCCGGGCCAAAGTACCGTGGAAAAGGCTGGGGAAACCGTGGAAAACGGGCAGGGCTACAGCGTGAGCATGAGCAACGACACCATGACGGTGCGCTTTGCGGACGGCACGGAAGCGGTGCGAACGGTAGACCCGGAAAACCCCAGGACTATGCTGTTTGACCCGGAACAGCTGCACCAGCAGGCGCAGGCGGAAAGCCGGGCTGAAGTACAGCAGGAAGCGCCGGCGCAGCAGCAGAGCCCGGCGGAAGCGGACGGCCTGCGGCGGACGGCGGGGCTGCAACAGCAGACCCTGACCGAGAAGCAGCGGGAAGTGCAGCGGGTGCTGACGGACTGGAAGGTGAGCGAGGGCGCGGCGGAGACCATCAGCCGGATGGTGCCGGACAGCATTGCAGACCTGGAACGCTACACGGCGGCAGCAAGCAGCATGTACCGCATGGGCCAGATGGACGGGGTGAAAACCTTTGACAAGGCGCTGGAGCTGGCGGGCGGCATGAACAATCTTGCCCCGAACACGAACTATGTACTGCAGCAGCCCGGCGGAGAGCAGGCACTGCGGGCGGCCTTTTTGCAGGGGCAGGGCGAAGTGGAAGCCGGCACGGTGGAGCGCGGGGCCCTGGGCGGTGCCCTGACCGACCAGAGCACCAAAGGCGAGGGCCGGGTGATCTGGAAGGGAAGCGACCGCGCGGCGGACGATGTGGCAGCCCAGGTGATCCGGCTGAACGCGGCGGGAACCGGCACGGACGCCATTTTGAAGAGCGTGCTGCTGGGCCCGGACGGAAGCCCCAGCGAGCGGGTGAAAGCCTATGCGGACACCGAGACGGGCCGCATCTTTTTTGGCGACCGGAACGGAGACGTGTTTGGCACGGTGCTGCACGAGGACTACCACTGGTACAACGCTCTGGACGCTGAGGGTGCCAAGGCGGTGCAGAACACGGCGCTGGAGTACCTGGCGAAGAGCGAGGGCTTTGAGAACGTAGACGAGCTGATCCGGGACAAGGTGAAGGATTATGCCGCCCAGGGCCTGACCTACGAGCAGGCTGCCGAGGAACTGGTGGCAGACAGCTGGCGCGGTATTTTTGACAGTGCCGAGAGCGTGACCCGGTGGGCGGAGTTCCAGCGGGCGCAGGCGGAGAAGAACGCCGGCAAGGCAGGCACCATCCACAAGGTGATGACCGCCGTGAAGGAGATGCTGAACGGCATCATCAGCCGGGCAAAGGAAGCGCTGACCCTTGACCCGGAGAACCGGGCGGCCCTGAAAGCCCAGCGTCTGGCCGAGGCGGAAAAGCGGGCCCTGCAGGACGCCTATTTTGCCCATGCGGAAAAGGCCATGGACAACCTGCGGGCGGCAAAAGAAAACGCCGCAGCCCTCAAGAGTGAGGGTGCGGCGCAGGGGGTGCGGTTCAAACTGCACGAGGGAAAAGATTCTCTGGTAGAGCAGATGAACGGCCATCTGGATGAATTGGAAGAAATGAAACCGGTGGCGACAATCGAAGGAACAGAGGTGTCTTTCGGAAAAACGCGAAACGAAAACATTTCCAATGTTGAAGAATTCTTTGATTCTATAGGAAACAAAGTGATTCGTGAAAACTTCGGAACGGTGGAGTTGACAAAGAGCGGTGCACGTGCAACGGTGCAGCATGGGAACAGCAAAGCAAAACAGGTTGCGGTTGCTGCAGTCCCCGAAGTAATTCAAAAAGGAAAGCAAATCGGGTATGAGCAAAACTGGCAGGGACGAGGGTATGATACTTATGTCTTTGCAGCGCCCGTCGAAATTGACGGAACAAAGCTGTATGAAGGCGTGATTGTAAGAGAATACACCCGGCAGAATGGCATGAAGAATTTCTATGTTCATGAGGTATGCTGGACAGATGGAAGCTATGTGACGTTTGACACTGAGGGAAATATGACAAAAAAAGAAGATACTCCCACACAGCTCCCGAAAGCTGTGCGGAGCACCCTTGCGGATGCTCAGGAAGTATCTTCTGACACTACTATAGCACAAACCTCTGCCAAAAGCAAGGAAAACAATGCAGCTGTGCAGAAAAATGTGCGCTATCAGCTGGCGGAGCAGGATGAGCTGGCAAAGC
>OLZW01000659.1_pt1 | contig 28453 bp, 22 predicted proteins | sample 1674281 | NCBI WGS metagenome assembly OLZW01 (sample SAMEA103958157, study PRJEB25191) | human gut metagenome | biome: human-associated habitat [ENVO:00009003]; feature: intestine environment [ENVO:2100002]; material: feces | place: Germany | collected 2013/2015
AACTGTTCAAGAACCTGCCGCTGACCATCATCATGGTGTTCATGGTGCTGGGTGCGTACGCGCAGCTGAAGTTCAGCTTCTCCGACACGTTCGCCACCAACTTCTTCTGGCTGGCCGTGACGGGCCTGAGCCTGTACACCGCGGCTTTCGTATGTGAATCGCTGCGCTCCGGCATCAACACCGTGCCGCTTGGTCAAGCCGAGGCCGCCCGCGCGTTGGGCCTGAACTTCATGCAGGCCGCCACTCAGATCATCCTGCCGCAGGCGTTCCGCGGTTCCGTGGCACCGTTGGGCAACACGCTGATCGCATTGCTGAAAAACTCCACCGTCGCGGCGGCGGCATCCGTGGCCACCGAAACCTCGACGATGATGAGCGAAATGATCGAATACCATGCCGACCAAATCGTACCGATCTTCCTGATCTTCGCCTTCGGCTATGTGGTTCTGATCATTCCGATCGGCATGCTGACCACGTATCTGTCCAACAAGCTCGCGGTGAGGAGGTGACGCGACATGGCAAGCAATGAAAGCGCGGTGCTGTTCGACCAGCCTGGTCCGAAGGGCCGCAAAACCATCCGTATCGTCAATTGGATCGCAGGCATCATCTTCGCGGTGGTGGTCGTGCTGATCCTCATGCGTCTGCACAATCCGCCGGACGGCGAGAACCAGCTGAGCTGGGAACTGTGGAAACCGGCGCTTGACGCCGAAGCATGGACCGACTTCTATCTGCCGGGACTGTGGGCCACGATCCGCGCGTCCGTACTGGCCGTGGTCGGAGCCGTGGTGTTCGGCCTGGTCTTTGGTGTGGGCCGACTGCTGCCGAGCCTGCTGATCCGTACCATTTCCGGCGCGATCGTGGAATTCGCACGAGCCGTCCCCGTTCTGCTGCTCATGATCTTCTTCTGGCGCTGGTTCGCCTTCGCAGGTCTGCCCAGCCCCGCGTATTGGGCGGTGGTGCTCGCGCTTGTGATCTACAACGGATCCGTGGTGGCCGAGCTGGTGCGTTCCGGCGTGGGCAACCTGCCGAACGGCCAGCGTGAGGCCTCGCTCGCCTTGGGATTGACCCGCACGCAGTCGCTGTTGCAGATCGAAGTGCCGCAGGCCATCTACGCCATGCTGCCGGCGGCCGTGACCCAGCTGGTCGTCGTGTTGAAGGACACCGCGCTCGGCTCGATCATCATGTACACTGACCTGCTGCAGGAATCACGTCGACTCGGCTCCATGTATTTCAACATCCTACAGACGCTGGTGGTGGCCGCGGTCGTCTATTTCATCGTCTGCTGGCTGCTAAGCAGACTGGCCGAATGGCTGCCGTCGCGCATGCAGCAGCATACGGCTGCACCGGCCGAACCGGAACCGGTCGCGCCGATCGCCATCATGGATCCGTCGAACGTGAACCAGATCGCCGTGGCCAAGGAAGGCGTGCCGCTGGGTGGCGCGCAGCGTGTCTACCATGTGCACCATCGCGGCACCAACGCGTCCATCCACCAGTGGCGTCAGACCAGGTACGCCCAAGGCTTCGATGAGACGCATCCGGAAAGCCAGGTCAAATTCGACAAGAATGGACATCCGATCAAGGACAATCCGTTCAAGACGAAGGGCGATGGCAAGGACAAGAACAAGTCCGAAGCCGACGAATAGCACCGGTATCGCATAACACGCGTAGGGGTCGTTTTTCCGCGAAATACGGGGAAGCGGCCCCTTTCGTGTCTACGATGGACTGCACGCATGTGGTCCGTACCAAGCAGGGAGGCTTGACATGGCGGATAAAACCAAGGATGCGAAAAAAGACGACGCCAGAATGTCGTCGATCGCGAAAACGCTGAACAAAGTGGAAGATCGGCTGGAAAAAAGCGAGAATTGCGATTCCGTCGCCGAAGGATTGGCGAACGCCGCCAAAGCGAGCGAACTACTGAGCTCGGTATGGACGTTGCCGCCGACCCAGCTATTGCGATTCCATCACGACACGAAGGTATCGGACATAGATGGCGATTCCACTCCTGGTTTTGACGGCAACAAGGATGATGCCGAACGATTCATATCCATCAGCTCGTCGGAGATCGCCCGTTACCAGCGGCTTATGTACGCCAATGGCGTGAAAGGCTCGCATCGGCGACTGCTGATCGTGCTGCAAGGCATGGACGCGTCAGGCAAAGGCGGCATCGTACGACATGTGTTCAGCCAAGGCGACCCGATGGGCATGCACTATCACGGGTTCGGCGCGCCGAAAGGCGAAGAACTGGACCATGACTATCTGTGGCGCATCAAACGCGAGCTGCCGAACAACGGATGGATCTCCATCTTCGACAGGTCCCATTACGAGGACATCGTCATGCCGCGCATCTACAAAACGCAGCCGGAAGAAATGTGGCAGGCACGGTACGACGAAATCAACCGATTCGAATCGCAATTGACGGCCGACGGATGCGCCATCATCAAAATCTTCCTCGTGGTCAGCAAAGACGAGCAGAAACGCCACTTCCTGAGCCGTCTCGATGATCCGACCAAATACTGGAAGTTCGATCCGAGCGACCTTGAGGCGCGCGCCCGCTGGGACGACTACATGGCCGCATGGCAGGATGTGTTCCTGCGCACCAGCACCGAGCAGGCGCCGTGGTATCTGGTGCCTGCCGACAACCGCTGGTATTCGAGGGCCGTCGTCTCCGAGCTGCTGCGCAACACGCTCAAGAACATGAACATGATCTGGCCGCCGCTCGAAGTCGACGCCGACGAAATGCGCCGTCAGTTGGACACGCTGTAGTCGAAGAAGACAACCTCGCCGCTGGATTGCGTGGCGTCCAGGTCGACGGTTCCGGTGATGGCCCAATCGTGGTCGCCATCGGAATCGTCGATGATCTGCCGCACCTTCCAGGCGTGCTCGCTGTTCTCCTTGCTTTCGTCGAGGATGAACAGTTCGCCGCTGCGTGCCTTCGCGTCGATGTTGACGTATTCGTGCTCGTCGTAGTAATCGTCGAGCGTGTCCTCCCACTCGTGCACGCCGTAGCCCCAGTCCTTATCGAGCGCGCCGAGCTCGTCCGGCTTGTCGAGGTCCATGAGCTGCACACGGCGGAACATGGCATTGCGCACCAATACGGTGAGTCCACGGCGATCCTCCACCACGGCCTGTTTTGCGCCGGGCGCGGCAAGATTGGCGGCCGCTTCGGACGCGTCGGTATCGGTTCCGGCATGCTCCCATTCGTCCACCAGCGAGGAGTCGATGGAACGGACCACCACGCGCAGCCAGGAGATGATGTCGTCAAGCTGCTCGTCGCGCTTTTCCTGCGGAACGGTACGCGCCAACGCACGGTAGGCGTCGGACAGGTACCGCAGCAGCGTGCCTTCGGAACGGGCGATGTTGTAGCGGGCGATGTAGCCGGTGAAATCGGAAGCGGTCTCCACCATGTCGCGCACCACGGATTTCGGGCTCAGCCAATAGTCGTTCGCCCACGGAACATCATGGCGGTATTCATCGAACGCGGCCTGCAGCATATCCTCCAACGGCTTCGGATAGGTGATCTCCTGAAGCCTGTCCATACGCTCGTCATAGTCGAGGCCATCCTCTTTCATGCGGATCATCGCCTCGTCGCGCGCCTGACGTTCCTGCGCGCGCAGCACCTGCTTCGGGTCCTCCAACGTGGCCTCAACCATGGATATCACATCCAACGCATACGTGTCCGACTCCGGGTCGAGCAGTTCCAACGCGGCCAGCAGGAACGGGCTTAGCGGCTGGTCGAGGGCGAAATCGTCCGGCATGTCCACGGTCATGAAATAATCCTTGCCGCCATCGTCACGGTCTTCGGTCTCGATGACGTTCGTGTCGAACAAGGTCTGGAAGATCTCGTCCGCGCGGGCGTGCAGGCGCTCCTTCTGCTCCGGAGTCTGCGCCGAATCGTCGATAAGCCGGTCGATGCGGTAGCGGGCGTCGCCGCCCTGCTCCACCTCGTTCAACACCATGGAATGGGTGATCTTCATATGCGGCACCAGTGTTTCCGGAGCCGCGTCGATAAGCTTGTCGAACGTGTTCTCGTTCCACGTTACGAAACCTTCAGGAGCCTTCTTGCGCTTGATCTTCTTCAGTTTCTTCGGATCGTTGCCTGCCTTGGCCAGAGCCTTGGCGTTCTCGATTTCGAATTCGGGGGCTTCGGCTATGACCAGACCCTCCGTGTCGAAGCCCATGCGTCCGGCGCGTCCTGCGATCTGATGGAACTCGCGGGCGCGCAGCTTGCGCATCTTCGTGCCGTCGAACTTGGTCAACGCGGTCAATACCACGGAATGAATCGGCACATTGATACCGACACCAAGCGTGTCGGTGCCGCAGATCACTGGCAGCAGTCCCTGCTGGGCGAGCTGCTCCACCAGACGACGATAGCGGGGGAGCATGCCGGCATGGTGGATGCCGATGCCGGTACGCAACAGACGCTGCAGGATCTTGCCGAACGCGGTGGTGAACTTCGTGCCCTTGATGGCTTCCGCGATCGCGGCGCGCTGCTCCTTGCTGGACACGCCCGTGCTGGCCAGCGCGTTGGCGGTCTCCAACGCGGCATCCTGAGAGAAATGCACCACGTAAATCGGCGTCTCGCCCTTGCCGAACGCCAATTCCACCGTCTTCTCCAACGGGTCGAGTGTGTATTCGTACGTCAACGGCACGGGACGTGGCGCATCGGCGATGATATCCACGTCGGTGTCCGTCATGTCCTCAAGCTTGTCGGCGATTGCGTCGACATTGCCCAGCGTCGCGCTCATCAACAGGAACTGCGTATCCGGCAGCGTAAGCAGCGGCACCTGCCAAGCCCAGCCGCGCTCGGGATCGCCGTAATAGTGGAACTCGTCCATCGCCACGCAGCCGACATCGGCGTGGCGGCCCTCGCGCAACGCCTGATTGGCGAGGATCTCCGCGGTGCAGCAGATGATCGGCGCATCCGCGTTGATATGCGTGTCGCCGGTGATCATGCCGACGTTCTCGCGGCCGAAAACTTCAACCAAGTCGAAGAACTTCTCAGACACCAGAGCCTTGATCGGAGCCGTGTAATAGGAACGGCGGCCCGTGCACAACGCGGCGAAATGCATGCCGAGCGCCACCAGCGACTTGCCCGAACCGGTCGGAGTGTTCAAAATGACATGGTCGCCGGCCAGCAGATCCATGATGGCCTCCTCCTGATGCGGCCACGGTTCCACGCCTTTGACGTCCTCCACCCAGGTGAAGAAACGCTCATAGATCTCATCCGTGTCGATGTTGCGCTCGCCCTCGTCCCAATTCGGCGCCAACGCGCCCAGCGAGCCATAATTCGTATCGTCTGCCATGCTTGCCAGTCTACCGGTTGGGGCGAACGCATGCATCGAACGTGTGTTCGAATTGTTGGGTGTGTTGCGGTACAGTGGAAAGCATGACTGACGATTTGTTTGCCGCGATGGACGCGCCGGATGATGTGACGCGCCCGCTTGCCGTACGCATGCGCCCAGCGAGCATCGACGATGTGGTGGGGCAATCACGGGTATTGGGGGAGGGGTCGCCATTGCGCAGACTCGCCAACCCCGCTTCGAAAGGCTCGCTCACCGCACCGAGCTCCATCATCCTGTTCGGACCTCCCGGAGTCGGCAAAACCACCCTCGCCTATATCGTCGCCAAACAGTCCGGCCGTGTCTTCGAGGAACTGTCCGCGGTCACCTCCGGCGTCAAGGACGTGCGTGACGTGCTCAAACGCGCGCACGAACGTCTCGTCTCCGAAGGCAAGGAAACGGTGTTGTTCATCGACGAGGTGCACCGCTTCTCCAAATCGCAGCAGGACGCGTTGCTGCCCAGTGTGGAAAACCGCGACGTCACCTTCATCGCGGCCACCACGGAAAACCCAAGCTTCTCCGTCATCAAGCCGCTGCTCAGCCGATCCGTGGTCGTCAAACTCGAATCGCTGGAACCGGACGATCTGAAAACGCTGATCAATCGCGCCATCGCAAGCGAACACGGCCTTGACAACGAAATCAGAATCACCGACGAGGCTGTGGATGAGATCATCCGCATGGCCGGCGGCGACGCACGTAAGACACTGACCATCCTCGAAGCCGCGGCCGGCGCGCTCACTGGTGACAAAGAACGCAAAAAAGGCGCGAAACGGCCCATCATCACGCCTGATGTGGTGTCGAAGGTCATGGACGTGGCCACCGTGCGTTACGACAAGGACGGAGACGACCACTACGACGTCATCTCGGCGTTCATCAAATCCATGCGAGGCTCCGATCCGGACGCCACCATGCATTATCTGGCCCGCATGCTGCGCGCGGGGGAAGACCCGCGCTTCATCGCACGACGCATCATGATCGCCGCGTCCGAGGAAGTCGGCATGGCCGCCCCGCAGGTCCTGCAAGTCACCGTAGCCGCGGCGCAGGCAGTGGCCATGATCGGCATGCCCGAAGCGCGCATCATTCTTGCCGAAGCGGCGCTCGCCGTCGCCACCGCGCCCAAATCCAACGCCAGCTACAACGCCATCAACGCGGCGCTCGCCGACGTGGACGCGGGGCTTATCGGCCAAGTGCCGCTGCATCTGCGCAATGCGCCGACCGCGCTGATGAAAAGCTGGGGCAACCACGAAGGCTACCAGTACGCGCACGATTGGCCGGGCGCGGTGGCGCCGCAGCAGTACATGCCTGACGAATTGCAGGGGCGCGAGTATTACCATCCGAACGACCGCGGTTACGAGCATGAGATCAAGCCGAGATTGGAGCGGATTCGGAAGATTCTGCACGAAGAGGACGATAACGGTGACGGCCGTTCCGGCCAGCGCAATGCCTGATGTTCGTTTCCTGCAGGCATTGGGTCAGGGGTTCCGCTAAAATTCTTCGCTGGGGTTGACGCCTGCTTGCTTTGCAAGGCCCATGCGTCAATCGCGGCGTCGCACATGGCCGCAGGAAAAAGTGCGCGGAAAGTGATTATGAAAGAACGGAATACAACGCTCGAAACCACCGACCATAACAATCGGAACAATAGCGAAAACATCAAGGAAACGCCGGACGAACGCATTCCCGGCAAACTCATCGGCGCCATCGTGGCGGTCGGCTCGCTCGCCTTCATCGGCATCCTCACCGAAACCGTGATGACGGTGCTGTTCCCACAGCTCATGCGGGAATTCAACGTGAACACTGCTACTGTGCAGTGGATCACCACCATCTACCTGCTGACGGTCGCAGCCACCATGCCGCTGTCGTCGTATCTTAACCGCAAATTCAAGCATCGCGTCCTGTTCCTCGCCGCGGTGGCGCTTGCGGTGCTTGGCTCGCTGACCATGATCTTCGGCCATGCGTTCCCGGTGATTCTAGTAGCCCGCATCATCCAGGGCATCGGCTCCGGCGTGGCCACACCGCTGATGATGAACATCATTCTCGAACAGTCCCCACGCAGCAAGGTCGGACGACTGATGGGCGTCGGTTCGCTCGTCATCACCGTGGCGCCCGCCATCGGCCCGACCGTGGGTGGCGCGGTGTCGAGCATTCTGCCATGGCGTGCGATTTTCGTCATCGTCATTCCCGTGATTCTGCTGATTTCGCTGCCTGTCGGCCTCAAATGCATCGAACAGCACCGTCCGACGGAAGAGGCGCATCTGAATCCGCTGCAGTTCGCGGCGATTGTGCTGGCGTTGTGCGGTCTAGTGATGTTCCTGAACCAGGCGGGCGTGGCTGTTGCCGCCGCCGTTTCGGGTGGTGCGGCTACAGCGCCGGCGATTTTCGCAGTGATCAGCCTGATCGTCGGCTTGGGATCGCTTTTCTTCTTCGGATGGTCGTCCCGTCGTTCCTTCTCGCCGCTGATTCGCTTGGGATGGCTGCGTGATCCGATGGTGCTGCTGCATCTGATCGCCTACATGCTGCTGCCAATCGTCGGCATCGGCTTCGGCTATGTGATCACCAATCTTGCCCAGCTTTCCCTGGGAACGAACGCGTTCCTGGCAGGCGCGCTGGTGCTGCCGGGCGCGTTGATCGGCGCTTTCTTCGCACCGATCGGCGGCACGCTGTACGACCGTTTCGGCCCTGTCCGCCCGATTCTGGGCGCGTTCTTCCTGGCGATCTGCGGCCCGATCCTGCTGCTGGTCTTCTCCATGCGGCTGACGCCGGCCACGCTTGCCGGTTTCTACTTCATCTTCGGACTTGGCTATGCGCTTGGCTTCTCCAACATCATGACCAATGCGTTGCGCAGCATTGCGCCGCAATTCATGCCGGATGGCAACGCCGTGTTCAACACCTGCCTGCAGTTCGGTGGCGCAGCCGGAACCGCGCTGTTCTCCACGGTGCTGTCCGTGGCCCAGGCCGGCGCTGGCAAGGAAGGAACCGAGGCATTCAGCCATGCCACGGCGGTTGGCGGCAGTTGGACGTTCACCGTCATGATCGTGATTGTCGCCGTTGCAATCTGCTGCCTGATTACCGCCTTCCGCATCGGCGCGAAACGCGAATAACCGTGTTTTCTCCGTCGACTTCTCCACTGTGGGCGCAATTTTGTTCCCCGTCGCTTCGAAGCGGTAGGCTGTGAAACTATAGAGAACACTGGAAAAGGAGACAAGGTGAGCAACCTTAGTGCACCCCTGCCCGTCATGGCTGGCGAAGACATGCCGGCAGGACCCACCGATCCGATTTTCAACCGCCTGCTCAAGGACCGCATCATCTGGATGGGTGAGGAAGTCAAGGACGAGATGGCCAACCGCATTTGCGCGCAGATGCTGATGCTGGCCGCCGAGGATCCGAAAAAGGATATCTGGTTGTACATCAATTCCCCGGGCGGCTCCATCACCGCGGGCATGGCCATCTACGATACCATGCAGCTCATCGAGCCGGACGTGGCCACCGTGGGCTTGGGCATGTGCGCATCCATGGGCCAGTTCCTGCTGAGCTCCGGTACCAAGGGCAAGCGCTTCCTGACCTCGCATGCGCGTGTGCTGATGCATCAGCCGTCCGGCGGCATCGGCGGCACCGCCACTGACGTGCGCATCAACGCCGAGCTGATCATGGACATGAAAAAGACCATGAGCGAGTTGACCGCCGAGCAGACCGGACACACCGTCGAGGAAATCTACCGCGACAACGAGTACGACCACTGGTTCACCGCCCAAGAAGCGTTGGAGTACGGCTTTGTGGACAAGCTCGTTTCCACCCACGACACGATGAGCGCCACCAAGGGAGAGTGACCATGGCAAGCGAAGAAGCACAGTTTGTAGCCCGCGCCGAACGTCTGGCCGGACCGACCGGCGTGGTCGGCTTCCAGAGGGCTGCGGCGCGTGAGGCCGCGTTCGCACCGCAGAACCGTTACGTTCTGCCGCAGTTCGAGGAAAAGACCCCGTACGGATACAAGAGGCAGGATCCGTACACCCGCCTGTTCGAGGATCGCATCATCTTCATGGGCGTGCAGGTGGACGACACCTCCGCCGATGACATCATGGCCCAGCTGCTGGTTTTGGAAAGTCAGGATCCGAACCGTGACGTGATGATGTACATCAATTCGCCGGGCGGTTCCATGACGGCCATGACCGCCATCTACGACACCATGCAGTACATCAAGCCGGACGTGCAGACCGTATGCCTCGGCCAGGCCGCCTCGGCCGCGGCCATCCTGCTGGCCGCCGGCGCCAAAGGCAAACGTCTGATGCTGCCGAACGCCCGCGTGCTCATCCACCAGCCGGCCATCGACCAGGGCTTCGGCAAGGCCACGGAGATTGAAATCCAGGCCAAGGAGATGCTGCGTATGCGTGAATGGCTGGAGAACACGCTGGCCAAGCATACCGGTCGTGACATCGAGAAGATCCGCAAGGACATCGAAGTGGACACGTTCCTGACGGCCCAGGAGGCCAAGGAATACGGCATCGTTGACGAGGTGCTGGAACATCGCAGCTGAGCCTGCGGTGGAATGATATCTTCACAAATGCAATACCCCTGCCGGGTCGCGGCAGGGGTATTGTGTTTTCTAAACGGCAGATATGTGAAACGAAGAGGTTGCGAATGGGACGCGTGGTCAGCTACAACGATGCGGTGCCGAGATGCACGTTCTGCGGCAAGTCCGAGAGCCAGGTGCGCAAACTGGTCACCGGTTCGGGCGCGGCCATCTGCGACGAATGCATCGAATTGTGCGTGGACATCATTTCCGAGGAACGGGACAAGGACGCCCAGCTCAATATCCTGCAACTGCCCAAGCCGGCACAGATCAGCGCCTACCTCGACAATCACGTCATAGGCCAGGAGTCCGCCAAAAAGACACTTTCAGTGGCGGTGTACAACCATTACAAGCGCGTCAACATGGAAATGCGCGAGTCGTCGCGAATCGGCAAGGAACGGATGCATGGACATGACGATTCGTTCGAGGGCGTGCAAGTGGCGAAATCGAACATCCTGCTACTCGGGCCGACCGGCGTGGGCAAAACATATCTCGCGCAGACGCTGGCCCATGTGATGAACGTGCCGTTCGTCATAGCGGACGCCACCACGCTCACCGAGGCAGGATATGTGGGCGATGACGTCGAAACCGTGCTGCAGCGCCTCATCCAGGCTGCTGACGGGGATGTGGCGCGTGCGCAGCAGGGCATCGTATATATCGACGAAATCGACAAGATCGCCCGTAAAAGCGGCGAAAACACCTCCATCACGCGTGACGTGTCCGGCGAGGGCGTGCAGCAGGCGCTGCTCAAGATCCTTGAAGGCACCGTCGCCTCCGTGCCGGTGGAAGGGACCCGCAAGCATCGTGAAATGGAAACCGTGCAGATCGACACCCGCGACATACTGTTCATCTGCGGTGGCGCGTTCGTGGGACTCGCCGACATCGTGGCGCAACGGTTGGGCGCCAGGGAAAGCGGTTTCGGTGCGGTCTGGCATGACCATGAGGTTCCCAAGCGTGAGCTGCTTGCGCAGGTCTCCGCCGATGATCTGGCTGATTTCGGATTATTGCCGGAGTTCATCGGACGTCTGCCGGTAGTCAGCGTGCTTGAGGAACTTACCGAAGACGATTTGGCCCGAATCCTCGTCGAACCGGAAAACGCGCTGGTCAAGCAGTACCAGAAGCTATTCGCCGTCGATGGGGTGACATTGACCTTTACCGAAGGGGCGATACGGCAGATTGCGGCGACGTCGATTCGGCGGGGTACGGGCGCACGTGGATTGCGTTCGATTATTGAGAAGACGCTGGAGGACACCATGTTCCGTCTTCCCAGCATGGAAGGCGTCGAAGAGGTGGTCGTAGACGAAGCCGCAGTCACCGGATCGGGCACTCCGAAACTACTCAAGGTGTCGACGCAGAAAATTCCTCGTCTACGTGAGGCGTAAGGCCGAAAACTCCTGCGACACGCCGAGATTTTGCCTGGAGTTCATTTGGGTGTATCTTATTCGAGTTGCCGAAAACAAGACAACGTTGCGCGAGTAGCCCAGCGGATTAGAGCAGCTGACTACGGATCAGCAGGTCGCAGGTTCGAATCCTGTCTCGCGCACATGAACCTCCTTCGCGAATGCGGAGGAGGCTTTCTTTATTTTCCATGGATTTTTGTGAAGCCTGCAATTGATTGCGCGCACAGCGGAGCGCAATATGCGGCATGGACGAACGCCAAGACCCTCCGATACACTTGATACTACGTTTTACGGATACTGCGGTCGAACGGGGACCGCAAGACAAGGAGCATGATGGCCACATCGAAGAGGGGAACCTGGGCAACAATCCGACGCATAGCCGCGTCCGACCGCATATCCGGTCTGATTATGCTCGGTTTCGCTCTTGCCGGCCTATTGCTCGCCAATCTGCCGTTCACCGCGCATGCGTTCGAACAGCTTGAGAACTTCCATATAGCCATTCCACACACCAATATCGACATGGGATTGGGCCATTGGGTGCAGGATGGCCTGCTGACGGTGTTCTTCCTGACCGTAGGCCTGGAATTGAAGCAGGAACTCACCACGGGATCACTGTCCAATCCCAAAGCCGCGGCCGTGCCGATGCTGTGCGCGGTTGGCGGTATGCTTGCTCCGCCGGTACTGTTCATCGGCGTGATCTCATTGTTTGCGGCGGCAGGATCAGGGCAACTCGTCATCGCTTCAGGAACGTCGTTCTCCTTCGCACAGATGTCCAATGGCTGGGCGGTGCCCACAGCCACGGATATCGCGTTCTCATTGGCCGTATTGGCCCTGTTCGCCAAAGCGTTGCCGGGATCCATCCGCGCTTTTCTGATGACATTGGCCACAGTGGACGACCTGCTGGCCATCATCCTGATCGCGGTGTTCTTCTCATCGGTGAACGCATGGTACTGGTTCCTTGGCATAGCCGTATGCGCGGTCGTCTGGTACTTTCTGGTCCGCATGCGCAAGGTACCGTGGTTGGCCGTGGCCATCGTGGGCGTGCTGGCATGGGTCATGATGTTCGAAGCCGGCGTGCACCCCACTTTGGCCGGCGTGCTCGTGGGACTGCTCACGCCGGCCCATGAGCGTTTCGGTGAGAAGACGCCGCGTGCGGAACGTTACGCCGACAAGCTGCAGCCGTTCTCCGCACTGCTGGCGTTGCCGATCTTCGCACTGTTCGCCACTGGTGTGCACTTCGAGTCGTTGACCTTGGCGCTGTTCGTCTCGCCGGTGGTCGTTGCCGTGATGGTGGCGCTCGTGGTCGGCAAACCTCTGGGCATCATGACCACCGCATGGCTGTCCACGCACGTGGGCGGTCTGAAGATGGCCAAGGGGCTGCGCGTGCGCGACATGTTCCCCGCCGCCTGCGCCTGCGGCATTGGTTTCACGGTGTCGTTTCTCATCGCGTCGCTGGCATATCAGGATGCCGAACTATCGGCTGAAGCCCGTTTCGGCGTCCTGGTGGGGTCCATGGTCGCAGCCGTGATCTCAGGTATTCTGCTGAGCCATCAATCCAAACGATTCGAACTGGAGGACGGTACGAAGCATAAGCACCATACCGGCGACGAAGACGCCATGAACGAAGTTGAGACGGTGCTGGAAGACGGTACCGTGGTGGTCAGCCAGATAATCGGCACCCACCAGGAACAGTAAAAGGGATCTCCATATGTTGAAAGGGCCACGCATCCCCATGCGTGGCCCTTTCAACATATCGTGCCATTGCGGCACGGCTGATTAATCTGATTGGTCTATTTCTTGACGGCAACCAGCAGACCAGTGCCGGTCGGCGTCAACGCAGTGACGAACCGTTCATCCGACTCCACTGTTTCCAGCAATTCGCGCATCGCGATGGATTTGGCATCACGATTGGCGGGATTCAGCACGCCGCCGGCCGATGTGGCCGAATCAAAGGCAAGCACATCGGTGAAGACAATCGCGGCATGCGGTTTCAGCAGGCGTGGAGCCTGCGCGAAAGCCGCCGCATAATTCTCCGGATCGCCGGCCACGACGATCAAATCGTAATTCTCGGCGTTCAGACGGGGCAGAAACACACCTGCGGACGCGTTCACGGCACGCAATGTGGTTTCGGTGTCATCGGACAGACGATTGAACAGTTTGCGAATCAGCGCGATGCCCTGCGTGGACGAATCGACGGCCGTAAGCTGGCCTGCATTGTCAAGACCGTTGATCAGCTGCATCGTCTCCACCACGGAACCGGTGCCGATGGCGATCACCGACGAGGCGTCCAACATTCGCACCAGCATGCGCAGCAATTCGGCCTGCGCCGCGGATCCTTGGGGAATGCCGGCTTCCTCGGCCGCGGTCCTGATCGCATTGAGTTCGGCAGACTGGCGTGAGAACGCATGATCCTCGACGTACTCCCACGATTTCGCGAGATTGGTATATGACGTCCTATCCATTTCAGCGCTCCTTGATTTGGGCGATCAGCTGCCAGATCTCCTCACCGACATCGATGCCACGCGGGCATTCACGCGTGCAGGCGCGCACCGACTGACACGCGGCGATGCCATCGGCGGAATCGATGGCATCCATACGTGCATCCGTCTGACCGTCGCGTGAATCATTGATGAAACGGGAGGCGGCGATAAGAGCCGCAGGGCCGATGAACGCCTCGCCGCCTGCATATACCGGACAGCTTCCCTCACAGGTGCCGCAGGCTATGCAGTTGCTCAGCAGCTCATACTTGGCGAGCTGCTGGGGATTCTGCAGATATTCGAATGCGTTGATCTTGCCGTCCGCGGTGGTGGCGAGTTCGCCACTGGCCTGCAGATACGGCTTGAGTTTCCTGATTTGGTCAAGCATCTGGTCGATATCGGCGATCAGATCACGCTGCACGGGGAAACCGGGCAGCGGTGCGAGCTCGATGACACCCAAATCGTCGGCATCCTGCGTTTGCGCGGGTTGAACGTCTTCGCCCGTATGACGGAAGCCGTCCTCATCCACCTGTGCGTCGGACGGCTGCTTTGCCCAAGCCTTCACCGTGGCGGTGCACAGAAGCGTAGGCGTGCCGTTGATGGACACGGCATCGGAACCGCACATGCCATGACCGCACGAATAACGGAAGGCAAGCGTCGGATCGATGGTGCGCTTGACTTTGAGCAGGCAGTCAAGCACGGTGTCCTCCGGACGCGCCGGCACCGCGTAATCCTGCACCCACTGCTTGCCTCGCGGACGCCTGCGCGCGGATCCGGAATCGCCGAAGGGAGAGCTCTTCCTAGCGAACGGCGAGCCGCCTCGTTCACGGCCGCGTTCGGGACGCGGCGTGAACCTGTTCACCCGCAACGTCACCGTTTCCATGCCGTTCTCCATGCCGCTCATATACCTGCCTTTCGATAAAAAACCGTCAACCAGTCTGCCATACGCCGTGCCCAGGGTGTCAGTATTCACGGGCCTTTGGCGGCATGTCCACGATGTGCACCGGCTGCCAGGAGACCTGGCAGGAAACATCCGTCATGGAATGGGCCAGGAAATGCTCGTCGTCACGCTCCGGGAAATCAAGACGCTTCAACGATCCACGGGATTCGTGACGCGCATCGGAGGCGGCGAGCACGGCCTTGCCGAGCTCCAACAGATGGCGCACCTCCCAGATGGCGGTGATTTCCTGATTGAACGTGGGGGAGTCGGAATGCGCATGCAGCGCCTCGGCACGCGGCGTGAGCGTATCGTCCAGCGTAGCCAACGCCTGTTCGATGCTGTTCCGGTCGCAACGCACCGCGACCGCCTGCTCCATGACGGATCCCAAATCGGCCATCAGCTGGTACGGATTGTCCGACGACGCATCGTCGTCATCGGACGGCCGCGTCAACAGTTCCTTGACCTGCGCGGAACGCTTGTCGGCAGCCTGCGACACCGCGTCGATAGATGCTTCGTCGGCAGGCTCGGCCATCGGATCGTTCACTGGATTATCGACGACACGTTCAGCCATCGCCTTGCCCGAACGGGTGCCGAAGAGGCAGGCGTCCAACAGCGAGTTGCCGCCCAGACGATTCGCGCCATGCACCGACACGCAGGAGCATTCGCCAGCGGCGAACAGACCGTCCACGACGGCGCGTTCGCCATCGACCCAACGGTAGACTTCGCCGTCGGTGGTGATGGGGATGCCGCCCATGGTGTAATGCGCGGTGGGTTTGACCGGCACATAGTCGCGGGTCGGATCGAGATCGGCATACTGTTCGATGGTCTCCACCACCTGCGGCAGCACCTCATGCATATGATCCGCATCGATGCCGGTCATATCCAGCCAGACACAATCCTTCGGCCCATCCGGATTCTTCGGATCGGCGATTCCTCGTCCGGCGTCGATTTCAGCCATGATGGAACGGCTCACCACATCACGCGCGGCAAGATCGGCATGCCCCGGCGCGTAATGTTCCATGAACGCCTCGCCATCGGAGTCGCGCAGCACGCCGCCTTCCGCACGTGCCGCCTCAGACAGCAGAATGCCGGTATGGGCGAGACCGGTCGGATGGAACTGCACGAACTCGCTATCCTCAAGCTGAAGGCCGGCGGACAATGTCAACGCCATGCCGTCACCGGTCAGATCCCACGAATTCGACGTGGTATGGAACAGACGGCCGGCACCGCCAGTGGCCATCAGCACATTGCGTGCGTGGATGGCATGCGTCTCGCCCTTGTGCGTGTCGAACGCCACCACGCCCTCGACCTTGCCGTGGTCTTCGGAAACCACCAGATCGGTCACATACCATTCCTCGGCGAACTCAACGCCCTCGGCCACGCACTGCTGCCATAGCGAGAACAGAATCTGATGCCCGATGCGGTCGGCCGCATAAGCGGCGCGGCGGACCGGTTCCTTGCCGAAATCCTTGGTATGGCCTCCGAAACGGCGCTGCGCGATATGGCCGTCATCGGTACGCGAGAACGCGACGCCGGCATGCTCCAGCGCGATCACAGTGGCAGGAGCCTGTTCGGCAAGCAGCTTCGCCGCATCCTGGTCGACAAGCCAGTCGCCGCCTTTGACTGTGTCATAGTAATGCCAATGCCAATCGTCTTTCTCCACGTTGCCAAGGCTGGCCGCAATGCCGCCTTCTGCGGAGCCGGTGTGCGAACGCAGCGGCTGCAGTTTGGATATCACCAGGACGTTCGGTTCGATGCCGTCCGCCCGCATCTGGCGCATCCGCTCGCTACGGAGCATTCCCAACGCTGCGGACAGGCCGGCCGCGCCTGCGCCGACGATCACTGCATCATACATATCTTCAACATGCTTCGGACTCATACCACCGATTCTCGCACAAGGTGTGACCTCGCACGTTCGACGCGGCTGAGGTGGAGGTGCCGGGCCTGCTATCGCTGCTCGGCGATGATCCATCCGGACCGCATGCTGATGCGGCCTTCAAGCTCCAAGGAGCCCAGTTCGCGCATGATTCGCGAGACGGGATATTCTCCCGGATGCGTCTTGTCCATTAGATCGAGCAGATCGTCGGCGGAGACGTGGCCGTTTGCTTCGGCGCAAGTTTTAATGGCGGCGAGTATGGCATCGTCGGATTCGTCTGTCGATTCCTGCGGATGTTCGGTGTCATCCGGCAGGTCGACATGTTGCGGGCGATGCGCGCTATGGCATAGTTCGTCGATCTCCGCCAGTGAGCAGACGATGGTGGCTCTGCCGTCTTGGATAAGGCGATTGCAGCCGGTGTTATGCGGCATGGTGATGTCTCCCGGCACGGCGAACAGATTGCGGTTGAGTTCGTTCGCCCAGCCTGCGGTGTTGAGCGCGCCGGAACGCGCACGTGCCTGCGCCACGATCAGAGTGGATGACAATGCCGCGATCAGACGGTTGCGCAGCAGGAACCGTCTTGCCTCCGGCACGGTTCCGGGGCACAGTTCGGAAATCAAAGCGCCCGAATGGCTTTCGATCTGCTCGAACAGGTTCTGGTTGCTTTTCGGACCGATATGGTTCAGTCCGCCAGCGAATACGGCGACGGTGCGTCCCGCCAGAGCGGCGCTCATTTCGTCCATGGCTTTGACCGCGCCCCAATGCGCCGCGGCGTCGGTGCCCAGCGCGCCGCCGGATACCACCAGATGTCCGGCACGCGCCATCCGAAGGGCCAATTCGTGGGCGCTTTGCCTACCGTAGTCGCTTACGCCCCGTGAGCCGACGATACCCACCGGCTCGGGGCATGACACCAGCGCCTTCGGATCGCCTTTGCCCCATAGGCAGAGCGGGGAGGCCCAGTCGGTGCGCAGTGAAAGGTCGTTCAGTTGGCTGGGCCAACAGGGGTGATGCGGGGCGATGATCCACTGCGTGCCGTCTGCTGTGAACCAGTCTCGCAATGCGTCCGGATCCTTGCTGGGCAACGATGCCAGACGTTGCTGCCATGACACCAGCGAGCCATGGAACGAAGCCATTCCGCGGGCGTTGATGGTGTGTCCCCAACGAGTGACGCCGTTGATGAACGCCGCATCCAATGACGTGCAGGCCGCGGCCGTCACGTTTTCGTGATTGCCAGGGCCGCTGTCAGCGATCAGCTGTAGCGCGCTTGCCGCGGAGCCGGTGCCTTTGACCAGCGCGTACATCATCGCGTCGGCGCTGTCCAGGCAGAAGGTGAGCACCGCGCGGGCCAGGGTCTCGTCGTCGATCGTCACCATCATGCCAGCCTCGTTCTCATGGATATTCCCTGCATCATTTCCTCAGGTCCTGGGGAAGTCTTTCCCGCCAGATCGGATAATGTCCACGCAAGCCGCATGGCACGGTCGGCGCCACGCAGGCTCAGCCGCTCGCTCGCCAAGGCGCGGTTGACCAATTCGATGGCCTTGGGGGAGGTGTTGGCTCTCAGCCAGGTGCCGGTAGCCTGCGCGTTGCAGCACCAGCCGAATTCGCGGAACCGTTCCTGCGCCATCTGCCGGGCAACGATGACACGCAGACGTATGGCATGGCTCGAATCGCCGGAGGGAGCGTTCCCCGGACTTATCCGCTCCACCGGAGGCACCTCGATCTGGATGTCGATACGGTCGAGGATCGGTCCGGAAAGCCGGCTGAAATACTTGACGCGGTCCTTTTCTCGGCAGGTGCAGCGCTCGCCGTTGCCGTACGCGTAGCCGCACGGGCAGGGATTCGCCGCCATAATCAGTTGGAAGCGAGCCGGATAGTATGTGGTGCCTTTCGCTCTGGAAATCGCGACATATCCGGATTCCAAAGGTTCGCGCAGCGTCTGCAGCGTACGCGCCGAGAATTCCGGAGCCTCGTCCATGAACAGGATGCCGCGATGCGCGCGGGTGATGGCTCCGGGCTGGGCCAATCCTGCGCCTCCACCCACCAGCGCGGCGGTCGACGCGGTATGGTGGGGCGCCTCGAACGGTGGAACGTCGCTGATTCCGTATCCGGGAAGCGTGCCGCATAACGAACGAATCGAGGCCACTTCAAGCTGTTCCGTCTCGTTCAAAGGACTCATGATGCCGGGAATGCGCGAAGCGAGCATGGTCTTGCCTGTGCCGGGCGGACCGGTCATCATCAGATGATGGCCTCCGGCGGCAGCCACCTCCAACGCCCATTTGGCCGCTTGCTGGCCCATCACTTCGCTCATGTCGCCGGGCGGAGGGCACATGCCCGTGGCGCCGACATCGGCGTTCACGGCATGCGTGGCTTCGGGAATCCGGTAGTCCGCATCGCCTCCCATCAGTTCGATGAGCTCTCCGACATGCCTCACGCCGATCGCCTTGACATCCGGAACGAGACGGGCCTCATCAAGGTTGGCGTAAGGCACGATGATTGTTGCGATTCCCTGCTCCCGCGCATGCAGCATGATGGGCAGCAGTCCGTTGATGGGCAATACGGTGCCGTCAAGATTCACCTCGCCAAGCACGATGGTGCCGGCCAGACAGTCATGGGCGATTGCGCCGGCCGCGCTGAGCACGCTGGCCGCGATGGCCAGATCATGCGAAGAGCCTTTCTTCGGCATGGACGCTGGGGAGAGATTGACCGTGACACGGGTTTCCGGCCATTTGAAACCACTTGCCTGGCATGCCGACTTGACCCGTTCGCGCGCCTCGGACAATGAGGTGTCGGGCAGGCCGATGATGGAGAAATAGGGAAGTCCAGGGGATACGAACGCTTGAATCTGGACGATGAAGGCTTTCAAACCGATCAGTCCTACGGAAAGGGCGCTGCCGATGGCCATCAGAACGCTCCCTCGATATGATGCAGCAAAGGTCTGTCTCCCTGCACCACGACGGTGACGACGTCAAAACGCACGCCACTGTTCGGCATGCGGTGCTCCGGCGCCGTCAGCCATTGCACGGCGGCATGGCGCAGATTGATTTGCTTGGAAGCGGTCACCGCCTCCTGAGGGGTGCCGTAGCGCATCGTACGTCTGGTTTTGACCTCGACGAAAACGATCTGGCCCATCGGATTGCGCGACACGACGTCGAGTTCGCCGTATCGGCAATGCCAGTTGCGGTCGAGCGTCCGCCACCCTTGGCTTTCCAACCATGCGGCGGCGTACTGTTCTCCCAGCTCGCCGATCTGTCGGGAACGCAGCGTGCCGTCATGCAGACGCCGCGCTAGGGAATCGAGAATCTGCTCCGGCGGCTGCGTTGGGGCCGGAACATCATGTGATGATGAATGGTTCATGGCCCTAGTCCAACAGACAGAAGCCACGCATGACAAGGCCGATAGGCTAATGTGGATAACTTACGTATCTCGGGCGTGTCGTGGATAGTCGGTGGATGAGTCGACGCTATCCACACCTATCCACAACACGATCCAAGGCCTCTGTGCGAAAAGAGTGACCGATGAACCGTCAACGACGGGTCAAAGCGGTCAATTCGTCGAGATTGAGTTCGAAGCTCACGCCTCGTTCCTCATGATTCGGCTGATACTGGGTGCTTTCCATCGCATGGCGGACGAACTCGCCGGCGATGTTCGCGGCCTCGGCCAGAGGACGGCCAGCCATCACCGCGCCGCACAGCGCCGACGCGAACGCGTCGCCGGTGCCGTGGGTCATGAACGGCAGCTTGGCATGCGCCAGCTCCTGTTTTCCGGCGACGCCCGTCGAAGCTGACGCCACATAGTTGCGAATCATGCCATCCCCTCGATCGATGCCCTTAAGCACCACGTTCTTCGCGCCGGCGGCAAGCAACGCCCCAAGAATCTCATCCACCTGCGCGTCGTCGATATCCTGGCCTGGATAGTCACGGCCCGTCAAAATGGATGCCTCGGTAAGATTCGGCATCAGCGCATCCGCGCCATCCACCAGCGTGCCCATCGCCCGACACAGCTCGGGAGTGTACGTGGCGTAGATTTCTCCGCCGTCGCCCATCACCGGATCCACCAACCGCAAGGCATGCGGATACTCCGCGTATAGGCGTTTGATGATTGCGACCTGGTCCGCGGAACCAAGAAAACCGGAATAGACGCCATCCAAATCGACGTTCTCCTGACGCCATGCGTCCAGATAGCCGTCCAGAATCTCGGTCGTATCGTGGAACGTGAATACCTCGTAGCGCGTGTGCGCGGAAAACAGCGCCGTCGGCACCGGACAAACGTCGCAGCCGGCCGCCGACAGAATCGGAATGGCCGCCGTCAGCGAACACTTGCCATAACCGCACATGTCATGCACCGCGGCGACGCGCGGAATATACCGCGGATCACGGTCGTACAGAATCTCATCGCTCATATCGGAACCTCTCTTGCGATTTGCCTGCCCATGACTTTAGCCGTTCCCCTGACCTGACGCGCATCCGTTCCTCACGGTGGGTCACCGGCATGCGGGACTTCGGCGTGTCGAATGGTTCCGAATGGTTTTTTCAACGGTTGGGGGAGTGGGGAAAGCCAATGATTCCAACGGTTTATAAGGGGATATAGGCAAGTGCGATAACGTTCGGCTTGCGTTGCGCTTGCCGGCCGGTTTATTGTCGCTACCAACACCTGGCCAAGCGCCCTACACGGCAGGGCGGGTGGCCAACCAAGACGAGAACAACGAACCCTTATCCAAGGAGAGCGCATCATGGCAAACAAGAACTATCGTTTCGAAACCCTGCAGCTGCACGTCGGCCAGGAGCAGGCCGACCCGGCCACCGACTCCCGCGCGGTGCCGATCTACCAGACCACCAGCTACGTCTTCCACAACTTCGACCACGCCGAGGCCCGCTTCGGACTGGCGGACCCGGGCAACATCTACGGACGTCTGACCAACTCCACCCAGGGCGTGTTCGAAGACCGCATCGCGGCCCTCGAAGGCGGCACCGCGGGCCTGGCCGTCGCGTCCGGCGCGGCCGCCGTGGAATACGCGGTGCGCAACATCACCCAGTCCGGCGACCACATCGTCGCAGCCAAGAACGTGTACGGCGGCACCTTCAACCTGCTGCGCCACACCCTGCCGCGCGACGGCATCACCACCACCTTCGTCTCCGCCGAGAACCCGCAGGAGTTCGAGGACGCCATCCAGGAGAACACCAAGCTCGTCTACTTCGAGACCTTCGGCAACCCGAACGCCGACCTGCCCGACTTCGAGGCCATCACCGCCATCGCCCACAAGCACCACCTGCCGGTGATCGTGGACAACACCTTCGCCTCCCCGTACCTGTTCCGCCCGCTGGAGCACGGCGCTGACATCGTAACACACAGTACAACTAAGTGGGCGGACGGTCATGCAACTTCCGTAGGCGGAATGGTTGTGGAAGGCGGCAACTTTGACTGGAATAAATACGCTGATAAATTCCCGGGAATGGTAGAACCGGACGAAAGCTATCACGGACTTAAATTCTATGAAAAATTCGGAAACACAGCTTTCTGCACAAAGCTGAGAGCGCAGATGCTCCGTGACTTAGGCTGCACAATGAGCCCGATGAACGCATGGCTCACTTTCCAGGGCCTTGATACCCTTCCGCTGAGAATGGAAAGACACAGTGAAAATGCATACAAGCTGGCAAAATTCCTGGAAAACCATCCTAAAGTTGACTGGGTGATCTATCCGGGTCTTGAAGGAAACAAGCATTATGAACTGGCTAAAAAGTACCTTCCAAAGGGTGCCAGCGGTGTACTTTCCTTTGGCGTTAAGGGCGGCAGAAAAGCCGGCGAGGAATTTTTGGAAAACCTTGAGCTTGCCAGCATCGTAGTTCATGTGGGAGACATCAGGACAAGCGTTCTGCATCCTGCCAGCACAACTCACAGACAGCTCAGCGAAGAAGACCAGATTAAAGGAGGCATAAGACCTGAGCTTATAAGAGTTTCCGTGGGATGCGAAAGCTACGAAGATATTGAAGCTGACTTTGCACAGGCTTTGGAAAAAGTAAAATAGGATATACACAGAATATTTGAGTTAGATAAATTTGAGTAAAAGAAGGAGCAAAAAATGCCGGTAATAATACCTAACGGACTGCCTGCGGCCGAAAAACTGCAGGAGGAAAACATATTCACTATGAAAGAAGGCAGGGCGGTAACTCAGGATATTCGTCCTCTGGAAATCGCCATAGTGAATCTGATGCCGACAAAAATAGCCACAGAAACCCAGCTTGCAAGGGCGTTGTCAAATACGCCTTTGCAGGTTAACCTGACTTTGGTGCGCATGGAAAGCCACGAATCTCAGCATGTGTCTGAAGATCACATGGAGTCATTTTATACGACCCTTGAGGAGATAAAAAAGAAGAGATTTGACGGCATGATAATTACCGGAGCGCCAGTGGAGTTTTTTGAGTTTGAGGAAGTGGACTATTGGGATGAGTTTAAGGAGCTGATGGAATACAGCAAAGAAAATGTATACAGCCGTATGTTCATCTGCTGGGGCGCTCAGGCGGGACTTTATTACAACCATGGGCTGCAGAAGAAGATTCTCGACCACAAGGTTTTTGGAGTATTTCCAATGAATGTTACAAGGCCTCACAATCCGCTTATGAGAGGCTTTGACGAGGTGTTTTACGCACCACACAGCAGAAATACAGAGGTTCCGAAGGAGGAAATCTTAAAGTGCCCTGAGCTGCGCATTTTAGCAGAATCCGATGAAGTTGGACCTCATATCATTTCCACGGAAAACGGCAGGGAAATCTATGTTATGGGTCATCATGAATACGACAGAGATACCTTGGCTCAGGAGTATTTCCGTGATGTAAACAAGGGCATAGATATTGCAATTCCAAAAAATTACTTCCCGGATGATAATCCGGAAAAAGAGCCCGTTATAACATGGAGAGGCTGCGGCAGCCTGCTCTTTGCCAACTGGCTTAACTATTACGTATATCAGAATACACCGTATGATATTACGAAATTTTAATTAAAGGATAGGATTATGGAAGAGAAAAAGCCACGCAATAAAAACTTTTGGAAAGGGTTTGTTCTAGGCATTGTAGCAACTGCTCTTGTGGCAGGAGGTATACATTTCTGGCCTTCCGGAATGGATGAGGACAGCAAGATGAATGCTTTGGAGAACCTGGTGGAAAGTCAGTTCCTCTATGCCGATGATGTGGATGAGGATAATCTCTTGGAAGGAACATACAAAGGATATATCTCAGGACTGGGAGATAAATATTCTGTTTATTATACTCCGGAGGAATTTGCCGCATTTCAGGACAGCACAATCAGCGGCGAGTTTTACGGTATCGGTGTGGTGTTCACACAGGATATGAATACGGGGCAGATAAGGGTAAACAGCGTATACGAGGATTCTCCGGCAGAAAAGGCAGGCATATCTCAGGGAGATATACTGATTAAAGTTAACGGCGAGGAAGTCAGTGGTAAAGATCTCAATGCCGTAACATCCAATATAAAAGGCGAGGAAGGTACAGAAGTTAAGCTCACTTTCACTAAAGGAGAAAACGGAGAGGAATACACTAAATCCGTAAAAAGAGAAAAGATAACAGTTCAGACTGTTACAGGTAAGATGATGAGCGACGGTATCGCATATATTAAAATAAGCGAATTTACCAATGAAACTTACAATCAGTTTGAAGAGGTGTTTAAAAGTCTTGAAAAGCAGGGTATGGAAGGCCTTGTAATAGACCTTAGAGACAATACCGGCGGAGTAGTGACAACTACCTGTGAGATATTGGATCAGCTGCTTCCGGAAGGAAAGATTGTTTACACCAAGGATAAAGATGGCAATGTTAAAGAGGAAAACTCCGATGCCGAGCATTATTTCGACAAGCCGCTAGCATTGCTAGTCAATGGATATACCGCCAGTGCGTCGGAAATCTTTACCGCAGCCATCCAGGATTATGATTTGGGCAGCATAGTGGGCACAAAGACTTTCGGCAAAGGTATTGTTCAGCAACTTTTCCCACTGTCTGATGGAAGTGGAGTGAAGCTGACGGTTTCTGAATATTTTTCGCCGAAGGATCGAGAAATTCATGAGAAGGGCATTGAGCCTGATGTAACTGTAGAAGATACAAGGACGAGTGCAGAGGATACAAATGATGCGCAGCTGCAGCAGGCGATAAAGGAAGTTCAAAAAGATATGTAAAAAAAGGGAGCTGATAAAGGCTCCCTTTTAAAATTTGAATACATTTAGTCCCGTTTCATCATCATACTGCCTTTCGACGGTAGTATCTATAATATTTATAAACAGTTCGCAGGTACCGCCAATTATGCCTTCATTAAAGTGACCGGCATAGGCGGTGCCTTTTTCGTCTGCGGCATTTATGTGAAGATGTAAATAGAATTCTCCGTCCTTTTGAGATATATTGCCTAATAACGATGTGATTTCAAAATCACCGTCGTAGACGTGCTTAATATACTGCTTTTCAGAAACCTGATAACAACCGATTTCAAGATGACTGGCGGCACCGATACCGGACACCTGCGCAGCTTTAATGTTTTCTGCCGTGGCTATTTTCTGTATCTTTTCGGCTATGCTTTCCCCTCTGTCGATGCGGGCAATGATAGTGTTATCTATTCTTTTATATTCCATTTTTTATACCTCCATATGCTATCTGCTTAAAGTATATAACGGTATAATGGAAAAGTAAATTTAATGAATGGGATAAAAGTCTGGTCACCTACATTGACGGAATACAGGGGCTGTTGATATAATAAAAATATTCTGAAAGATACAGCAAATGTTAATATGGAGAAGCAAAATGAAGTATAAGAGCACAAGAGGAAGCATATATACAAAGACAGCGCCTGAGGCAATAATAGCAGGACTGGCCGAAGACAAGGGCCTTTATGTTCCTGATAGCTTTCCGCAGCTGCCTTTTAAGATAGAGGACATGCAGGGAAAGACATATAAAGAGATTGCCTTTCAGGTCATGAAAGCCTTTTTCCCTGATTATATCGATACGGAAATGAAACATTGCGTTGACGGCGCCTATGACGGAAAGTTCGAGGCAGAGGATGTTGTGCCTCTAGTTGATGCAGCGGACACACATTTCCTAGAACTTTATCACGGCAGAACGGCAGCATTTAAGGATATGGCCCTTTCAATCCTGCCATATCTGCTTACGACTGCGATTAAAAAGGAAAAGGAAGACCATAAAATTTGCATTCTTACAGCCACTTCCGGAGATACAGGTAAGGCTGCACTGGAGGGCTTTGCAGATGTGGAAGGAACTGAAATAATAGTCTTTTATCCTAACGAAGGTGTTTCGGAGGTTCAGGAAAGACAGATGGTCAGCCAGGAAGGCGCCAACACCCATGTCTTTGCCATTAATGGCAACTTCGACAACGCCCAGAGCGGAGTTAAGGCTATATTTAACGACGATAAAATCGCAGAGGAGCTAGCAGCAAAGGGGGTTAAGCTTTCTAGCGCTAATTCCATAAACATCGGAAGACTTGTGCCGCAGGTTGCCTACTATGTATATGCGTATATAAAGCTAGTGGAAAGAGGAGCCATTAAAAACGGCGAGCCGATGAATGTAGTGGTGCCTACAGGAAACTTCGGCAATATTCTGGCGGCGTATTACGCGTACAAAATGGGAATACCTGTAAACAGATTTATATGCGCTTCAAATGAAAACAAAGTGCTGACAGACTTTATCAATACAGGAGTTTACGATATAAGAAGGGAATTCCATCTGACAAATTCTCCTTCCATGGACATACTTATTTCCAGCAATCTGGAAAGGCTGCTCTACCATCTGAGTGGCGATGACGGAGAGCAGATAAAGGCTCTTATGGAAGACCTTGACGGCAAGAAGGTCTATGAGGTTAGCGATAAGATTAAGGAAGGTCTCAAGGTGTTCTACGGCGGATTTGCCACAGTGGAGGAAACAAATGAAACCATCGGTAAGGTATATAAGGAAGCCGGCTATCTGATGGATACCCATACGGCAGTAGCATATAAGGTTTATGAGGATTACAAAAATGCCACTGGTGACAAAATTCCTGCAGTAATCGCTTCCACAGCAAGCCCATATAAGTTTGCTGATAGCGTGGCGAAGGCTATAGGCCTAGCAGAGTGCAAGGACGGCTTTGAATATGTAAGGGAAGTAAACGAGGCGACAGGAGTACCTGTACCTTCAGGACTTAAGGATCTTGATAAAAAGCCTGTGCTCCATACGGGAGTTCTTGACATAGATCAGATGGCTCAGGCCGTAAAGGATTGTCTGTAGGCTCATAGGCAAGATAATCGAGATAATATTAAAGCCTTTTAGAAGCATATAATCGGGCAGATACGAAAACGTTTTTGCCCGGTTTTTATTTTGCTGTGGGATAGGTTTGACAGGGGATTGTGTCAGGCATAGAATTAAATAAAGACATCGTTTGGGGAGGCGATGAAATTGAAAACCAGAGAGGAATACCTGTTTGAAGAAGCTCCGGTCAGCCGTGCAGTACTGTCTCTTGTTGTTCCGACGGTTATAAGCCAGCTGATTACGGTAATATACAATATGGCAGACACCTTTTTTATCGGTCAGATAGGAGACCCAAATCAGGTGGCGGCTGTTTCTTTGTGTATGCCGATGTTCATATTCCTGACAGGCATGGCAAACCTCTTTGGCATAGGTGGTTCCAGCCTTATGGCAAGAAGCCTGGGCGTAGGAAATGTAGAAAAAGCTAGGAAAACAGCAGCCTTCAGCATCTGGACAGCTGCAGCTACAGCCTTTGTATATGGCATAATATTGGCTTTATCCGAGTCGGTGCTGCTTCCTGTTGCAGGGGCGGATGCTCAGACCTACGAGTTTTGTCGAAAGTATCTGTTTTGGACAATCGTTGTGGGAGCTGTCCCGACGGTTTTAAATCAGACGCTGGCGCATCTTGTGAGGGCAGAGGGCCACTCGGCTCAAGCCAGCTTCGGTGTGGCTTTAGGTGGAGTTTTAAATATAATTTTGGACCCGATATTTATATTTCCTCTTGGAATGGAGATTGCCGGAGCAGCGGTAGCTACAATGCTTTCTAATGTTATCGCTACGATGTATTTTATAGTATTTATCTGCTTTAAAGGTAAAGGAACAGATATATCCTTTAATCCTAAAAATTATTCCTTAGCAAGGGGTATACTAAAGGAAGTGCTTTTGGTGGGTTTACCAAGCTGTCTGATGAACCTCATGGGAGTTCTTTCAAATGTTGTTATAAACAAGCTGATGGCAGAATACGCAAATACTGCACTGGCAGGCATAGGCGTTGCAAAGAAGATAGATATGATGACCTTTGCCATTTCCACGGGCATGTCCCAGGGCGTGCTGCCGCTGATAGCCTATAACTATTCTGCGGGAAATTATAAACGCATGAAGGCTGCCTTTAAGGTGGACTTCGTGCTGAGTTTTGTTGTGGCAGTAATCACATCGGTGTTGCTGTTTACCTGCGCAGGCCCGATTGTTCAGGCATTTATAAACGATCCGCAGACCGTGGAATACGGAAGGCTGTTTCAGAGGATAATATGCATCACAGGCCCGTGCATCGCAGTAACAATGCTGTCGATTACGTTGTTTCAGGCGGTTGGTAAAAAGCTTGAGCCTGGCATATTGTCGCTGCTGAGAAAAGGCGGACTGGATATTCCGTTTATGTTCCTGCTTAATCATCTGGCAGGAGTGAATGGTATAGTGTGGGCAACTCCTATTGCAGACATAGGCGCCATGATAGTAGCTTTGAGTCTGATAATCCCTTTCCTGGGAAGACTGAAAACCAAAGAAGAAACAATCGAAAATTTAAGTGAGAAATGATATGGAATATAAAAAGCAAAGACAATTAGAAACAAAACGACTTATAC
>OLZW01000718.1_pt1 | contig 27251 bp, 24 predicted proteins | sample 1674281 | NCBI WGS metagenome assembly OLZW01 (sample SAMEA103958157, study PRJEB25191) | human gut metagenome | biome: human-associated habitat [ENVO:00009003]; feature: intestine environment [ENVO:2100002]; material: feces | place: Germany | collected 2013/2015
GTATCTGTCAGGTTTCCACGACCCTCTATAACGCGGTGCTGAAAGCGGAACTCCAGGTGGATGAGCGTCACAACCATACGATGCTGGTTTCCTATGTGGATCCTTCCAAGGACGCAGCCATTGCGGAAGGTCTGATGGATTTCATTTTTACCAATAATACCGATGCGCCGATCTATATTTACGGCGTGGGGTATCAGGGAACGCTGAACTTCACGATTTACGGTCATGAAACGAGAGATCCGAACCGTTCCATTTCTTTCAGAAGTGAGACTTTAAGCCAGACCGATGCCAGCACAAACGTCAAGCTGGTGGCAAAGTCTGACCAGAACATCGGTTATCTTAATCAGACCCAGAGCGCGCATCAGGCGGTCCATCACGAAGGCCGCACGGGCCATGTAGCCCGAGTCCTCAAGAACGGCGAGGAAGAGGAAGAGGAAGAAGACGGGCGGAATGAAGGTCGAGACCGTCTGCAGACCGCCGCCGATGCCGTTGGCGAGGAAGACGGTAAGCCATTCAGGGCATCCGATGTTCGTGAGGAGCTCGGAGAAGCCGTCCACCATGACGCCGCCAACGAGAATGTCGAAGAAGTCGATGAAGCTGCCGCCGAGATTCTGCGTGAAGAGGAACATCACGTACATGATGACGAGGAAGATCGGGAGGCCGAGCCAGCGGTTGAGCACAACCGCGTCGATCTTGTCCGTCATCGTGGCGCTCGCCTCGCCCTTGCGCACGACGGCCTTTTCGGCAATCGCGGAAACAAAGGCGTAGCGGGCGTTGGCGATGGCAATGTCGAGGTCGCCGTCGTACTTGGCGTCGAGATCGGCAACAATCTTCTCAACCTTCGTGAGGTCGATCTTCGGGAGCTTTTCAGCCAGGCCCGGAGCCTTTTCCATGAACTGGCTCGCGAACCAGGGAGCGCGCTCGACGCCCTCGGCCTTGAGGTCGGCAGCGACCTCGGCAATGCCGTCCGAAATGGCCTTGTCGAATTCGACGGCCATCGGCGGAACCACGGGGTTCGCGAGGAAGCTGACGAGCGTGTCCTTCACGTCGTTCAGGCCCGTTTCGCGCGAGGCGACGATGCCCACCACCGGGCAGCCCAGAGCCTTCTGGAGCTCTTCGAGGCGGATTTCCATGTGGTGCTGCTTGGCAATGTCGAGCATGTTCACGACGACGATCATCGGAACCTGCATTTCGATGAGCTGAGCCGTGAGGTAGAGGTTGCGCTCGAGGTTCGAGGCGTCGACGATGTTGATGACCGCTTCGGCTTCACCCGAGAGGATGTAGTCGCGCGCGACCCGTTCGTCTTCGCCCGACGAAGCCGCCGGGGTAATGGAGTAGATGCCCGGAAGGTCGACGAGCTCGATCTTGGCATCCTTATATTCAAAATTGCCGGTCTTCTTATCGACCGTCACGCCGGGCCAGTTGCCCACGCGCTGACGGGAACCCGTCAGGGCGTTGAAGAATGTGGTCTTGCCGCAATTCGGATTGCCGACCACGCAGACGATGTGCTGACTCATTTCAGATTCCAATCTGGATTTGAATTCGTTCTTTCTTTCCGCTGAAGAGGAGGCAGTTGGGGTTCTTCCCGCCGCTTCACAGATCAAAAGCGATTAAATCTTTTCAACTTCCATCAGCATGGCTTCATCGCGGCGAACGCTGATGAAGCTGCCGCGGACTCGAATTTCAATCGGGTCGCCGAGGGGAGCGATACGGACAACTTCAAAGGTCGTGCCGGGAGTAGCCCCGAGCATGACGAGACGGCGGCGGTATTCAGGATGTTCCTTGCCGAAGCCGACGATTTTGCCCTTGGAACCAACAGGAAGTTCCTTGAGATACATAGTGTCCTCGATTCTTAGTAAACGTAGATTTTCTGGGCCACAGCGTAATTGACGGCAATGCGCCCGTCTCCGACGGCAACGAGCAGGGGTTCGTCGCGGGAAACCTGCAGCACCCGAACAACACTGCCAAGGCGCATGCCGAGGTCCGCAAGATGCGCAATCTCCGCATCGTCGAGCTTCATGCGCGCAACGGTCACGGGAGTCTTGATCTCCACATCAGCGAGTTTTCGGATTTGTTTGGGCTCCGTCATTTACGTAGGGTCCTCCTTCTATTGATAGACATCGGCATACTACTGAGAATCTTTCGCGTTTTCAAATTCAGATACATTTTTACTGTCCGGAGCGCGTTTTTTCTGCCGCAGAGAGACTATTGGGTCGGGATGCAGAAGCGAGGCTCAATCAGGAATAACTCATTGAATTTAAATGAGAATCGTTTGTTCCTGAGGCGCGATGTCGAGGGCGGGGAGCGTCAGGGAAAAAAGAGGGATTTCCCTCTTCAGGTTTGTAAGTTTCCTGAAATATTTGCCTGACATCAAGATGAAGGAAGGACTCTTCTGCCGGAGCTGCAATGCGGCTGCGCCTTGCGTTTTTTCTGAGAAATCAAATTCGCCGCCGGGCTGATGCCGGATATTGAGGGAGAGCGGCGATGGATGGCGCGGCGAAAGTGTAAACGTATGTCCGAAAACCCAGCGAAGGGGCCGTCGTCGAAAGGCAACGTCGGGTCTCGCAGGCGTGGAATGAGACGCTCTTCAGCGTTCCGAGGACTTCTCTTCTGCCGTGCGGCCGGCAGAGACCTCAGGGTGTTCCGGGCTGGCGTCGCGGGGTGAGGCGGCCTTCGCCTCCGGCTCCTCTTCGGGAGCGGCAGACCGGGAATTGAGGAAGGATTGGACGAGATTCCCGGCATTGTCGACGATCGACTGCATGGCGGCAATCCAGGCATCAATGCGCTCGACAAGAAGCGAAAAGGTTTTTCTCGCGTTTTCGGGCGCGGCAAGATAAAGGCCCGCGGCGGCAAGGAGCGCCGCCGCGGCGATTCCAAGAAGAAGCGCTCCGGCAAAGAGAAGAAGGGAAACGGCAGCCGCTGAAAGAAGGAGGGCGGCCAGTCCCTGCGTAATCCTGAGCCAGAGCTTCATTTGAAATCCTTTCTCTCTTCCTTAAAGCACGCGGCGGTGCTGATAGAGATGCACGCCGAGGAAGAGAGTGTAAAGGACGCCGAGTCCCACATGAAGCGGAGTGCTCTTCACGAAGAGCGAGGCAAGCGATGCGCCGTATGCCGCGAGCATCAGGCGGTTCTGCGTCACGCGCTTCGTTCTGCCGCCCTTCTTCTGGTCGGGCGCAATGATGGGGCTCACGGCGAGGAGCGCGCGGCCCGCGGCATCTTCAGCAGCGGCGAGCGCCGTGCCGGCAGCGGCCTTGGCCGATTCCCTGAGGCACTTTTTCTTCGGTGCTGCGGATTCGTCCTCGGCCTCAGCTTCGGGGGCAGCGTCCGCGTCCGAGAATTCCGTCTGAGGAGCGGAGGAGTCTTCCGGAAGGAAGAAGGCCGCCGCCTGAAGAAGCGCCTCGGCATTCGTCTGCGATTCGTCCCAGGTCACGAGGAGCGAGCCCACGCGAGGGTTGATCGAGACGGACGTAATGCCGTCAAAGCCTTCGACCATGTCGGCGATCACCTTGGCTTCATCGGCGGAAAGGCCCTTCAGGGACGCGTGGCGGATGCGCGCGCGACCGTGAGTGACGGAACGCACGAAAGTACGGGGGTCAAGCATTTTTCTTATCCTTTCGTTTATTTCGCGGGAGCAGTGAAGGGAAGGTCGATCGGACGTTCGCTTTCAGGCGCATTGTTCGAGATCTTCGTGAGGGTGCCCCTCATGTTGGCTTCGATTTCCTTCACGGTTTCCGTGAAGCTCCTCGTCGTGCCGAGGGTCGGACGCATGGCGTTGAGGCAGACGCCGATCGTGGTGGCGTTGTGAAGGAGCGCGCCCACGGCAGGCATCAGGACGCCCATGAGGCCGCCCGCGAGGAAGCCCGTATTGAGGCTCACCGAGACGGCGAAGTTCTGGCGGATGCGGCCCATGGTCGCGCAGCCGAGATCAATCGCGGTCGGGAGATCAAGGAGGCTGTTGCGGGTAAGCACAACGTCGGCCACTTCCTGGGCAATGTCGGTGCCGTCGCGAAGCGTGGCGCCGACGTGCGCGGCGGAAAGCGCGGGCGAATCGTTGATGCCGTCGCCCACCATCAGCACGCGGCAGCCCTCGGCCTTGAGGTCGAGCACATGGCGGGCCTTGTCCTGCGGGAGCACCTGCGCGCGGTAGCCGTCGAGACCGAGCTTCGCCGCAACGTGCGCGGCCGTGCGGTTGTCGTCGCCCGTGAGCATGATGATGCGGCGGATGCCGCGTTCGCGAAGCGCCTTGATGGCGTCGACTGCTTCAGGACGGACCGGATCCTCAATGCCGAGGACGCCCGCAAGGCGGCCGCCGACGGCGAGGTAGAGAATCGATTTCCCTTCCGCGGCGAGGCGGTCGACCACTTCCTGAGCGGGATGGAGATCCACCTTCTCGTCGTCGCCCACAAAGTGGCGGCTGCCGAGAACGCACTTTCTGCCGCCCACGGACGAGCAGATGCCGTGCGCGACGATGTAGCGCACTTCGGTGTCGTGCTCCTCGTCGTCGTGGAAGATGCCCTTTTCCTGAGCCTGGCGAACGATGGCGCGCGAGACCGGATGCGGGAAATGCTCTTCAAGGCAGGCGGCAAGGCGCAGGAGCTCCTCTTCGTCGATTTCGTCGTGAATCGGCACGACGTCGGAAAGGACGGGCGAAGCCTGCGTAAGGGTGCCCGTCTTGTCGAAGACCACCGTATCGACTTCGGAGAGCGCTTCGAGGTAGCGTCCGCCCTTCACGAGAACGCCCTTTTCGGTGCCGTTCTTCATGGCCGTGAGAATGGCGAGCGGCGTGGCGAGCCTCAGGGCGCACGAGTAGTCGACCATGAGGACCGAGGCCGTGCGGGTGAGGTTCCTCGTGAAGAGGAAGACGAGGCCCGCGAGGAGGAAGTTGTAGGGGACGATGGCGTCGGCGAGGCGCTCGGCCTTCCCCTGAATGCCTGCCTTCGCGGCTTCGCTGTTCTGAATGAAGTTGACGATCTGAGAGAGCCTCGAGGCGTCGCCGAGCGCCGTCGGACGAATGTCGATTTCGCCGTCTTCAACCACAGTGCCGGCAAAGACGCTGCCGCCCGCTTCGCGATGAACGGGGAGCGGTTCGCCCGTCATGGTCGCCTGGTTGACGGAGGCGTCGCCCGCCGTCACAACGCCGTCGACCGGAATGACGGAACCCGCGCGGACGACAACAACGTCTTCCTTCGTGAGGGTATTGAGCTGCTTCTGAGAGAGCTTCCCGTCGGCGCCGCGCACCCAGACCTGGTCGACCTTGATGGCGAGCTGGTCGGCTAGCGACGCTAGGGACTTCTTTCTCGTATAGCGCTCGAGCATGTCTCCGAGGCCGAGGAGCAACGTGAGGAGCCCCACCGTTCCGAAGTCGAGCCTGAGGAGCGAAACAAGAATCGCCGAGGCGTCGAGGACCGAGACGTTGAGCTTGCCCTTGAAGGCATTCTTCACGCCTTCAATAAGGTACGGGATCGAATCGAGAACGGCGTTCCCGATATTGAGCACCATCGGAAGGAAAGGCCGCAGGAAGATGTAGCGGGCAAGACCCGAAAAGTCGAGTTCTGCGTCCTCTTCCTTGAGAACGGGCGCTTCGCCTTCGTTGCGCTCGAGCGCGGCTTTCCCGAGTGCGGGTCCCACGCGGGACGCCTGAACGGCGGTGCGCGAAAGACGGAAGAGCGCCGGGAAGATGCGCTCGAGCGCATCGCGGACTTTCGAAAAGACGCGCAGCACCGGCATGTTGGTGAAGCCGCGCTCAATTGCAAAGAATGTCTGGCCGACGAGTCCCTGCGGGCGCGAGCCTTCGGGGAACATTTCTCCCGAAACCAGTCTTGGTGCTGATTCGCGCGCTGCCCGGCGGTCTTCTTGAACGACCAGGGTGCGGCCCGGACGGCGGATCGGGGGATTCGTTGCCAGGCTCGCGAAATAAGCTGCGGTGCGCGCCTTCGTTGCGACATCCTCAACGGTGAGCGTGACGCTCCCGGTGAGCGGATTCACCTCAAGCCCCGTGACGCCGGGGACCTTCGCGAGCTCTTCGGCGATGATGACGCCGCTTGCGTGCGAGAGGGTGCCTCTGGTCTTCCAGCGTTCGCGGTTGCCGACCGCGTGCTTCAGATAGAACTGCATTTGTTGTTTGCCTCTGAAAAGCCTGAGAGCACCCGTCCCAAGAGGACGAGCGCGCAGACTTCAAAAAAATTGGCCCGATGAAGCACCTTCGGAAAGGGATGGAACAACCCTTTCTTCAGGAAAGTCCTTCAACTGATATAAAGGAGCATTCTGCCCCCGGAGCGGGCATAAGAGCGCTTTTTCCTTTGAGAAAAAGCAATGCCTCGCGTGTCCGAAAACCGGTCATGCGAGGCATTGCGGCTCATCAGCCCATGCTTGCTGGGGAGAAGCACGGCGCCGGGAGGTTGTCCTTCATTTTGAAGAAGGACGGAGCTAAAACCGGCGTACTACGCTCCCTGATAAAGCCTCTGCTACCTGATCCGAGAGGATTAGTTGGCAGGCTTCACAGCCGGGCAGGCTTCAGCAGCGACGGGGCAGGAGGCTTCTTCCTCAGCCTTTTCCTTGGCTTCGCGCTTTTCCTGGGACTTCACCTGGGCTTCAGCGACGACGTCGGCGAGGTCTTCCTTCACGCCTTCGACGGCGGCGAGCGCCTTGTCGCGAAGATCAATGCCGCTCGAGATGAGGTCGGTGGCAAGGGGCTTCACGGAAAGCTTGCCGCGCGAGATGGCCATGGCGCCGAGAGCACCGACAGCGAGACCACCGAGGAAGAAAAGGCCGTATTTGTAGTTCTGGTTCATTTTTTACCGCTCCACGAAAGTTTTAATCGGATGACGTAGTAAGGATTTTTCAAATTTCGTCGGATTGCGGGGTCGTGAGCGATGAGAGCGTCAATGGATTCAGAGGCTTTAAAACTTCCGAATGACCTGAACCCGGGGAAATGGATTCAGAGCGGCAGCCATTCTTGCGAACGCCTGCCTGATCGGCTCCCGGCTGGACTGCTCTTGGCGGCAGCCTTCCGACATGCCCTCATATTACCCCCACTTCGAAAAAACGGAAGACCGGAAAAATCTGCACTAAGAACGATTCGCAATCAGAAAATGCCCTTACGTCAAAACCCGTACCCCTGAATGAGAATTACTACGATTCAATACGAAAATAAAAATGAAACCTCATTGAAATAAAAGGGAAATATTATGAAATTTAAATCGTGAGGAAAATGAGAATAGTTTTTGTTCGTTAAAGAACGATAAATGAAACAATATGTAAAAATTGTCTTCCATTCTCCTGCGGCGGAACGAATTCCTGCAATTCCTTCAGGGTTCGCGGCATTTAAGCGGACATTCTAAACAACTCCTGGCTAAAGCCAGAAGGTTTCCGACCAACCGACAGCTTTTCCATCCGTTCCGTTTAAGGTTGACGAATGGCTGTTGCTGGCGACACGGAAACATTTCGAACGCAGCTCCTCTGTCGTCAGAGCTTTCGGCTCGGGCGCGAACAACGGATCTTTCGATCCGCTGCTCCTCGGCAGCTTGAGATGCTTTACATAACCCGCGTCCGTCAGGCCTCGTTTCAAGCCTTCAAGGCTGGCTTTCACCACCTCTGGGTTATGCGTCTGATTTTTCAAATCAGCAAAATAGATCAGAATCGCGCTCATGATGTCGCGCTGGATCACCGTTGACTCGTCGCCAAGGTACATCCAGCGCTCTCCGAGCGCCTTCTTCACAAATTCATCCTTATAAGGATCGTACTGGCTCGGCTTCAGGCGAAAAGGGCTTATCTCTTCAACTGTCAAACCGGCTCTTTCAGCCTTGCTCTTCAATCTCTGGATAAATCCGCTTGCCGCGCTGTTGTTGATGCTTCTGCCGAAATGACTTCTCTTAAAAGCCTCCCATGAGTTCTTCTCAATACGGATATTGCCGGCGCATTCGAGGAGCAGATTGGCGAGCTCGCCGTGCTCGCACTTTCGCGTTCCGGCGGCCTTGCGGTGCGCCTCCCGAAGGTTCGTCAAATGCACCTGATAGCCTTTGGAATACGCCAGGCTGACGCCGGGCTTGATTCGTCCCTTCTCATCAAAGGCGTTCGGGTTTGTGGCCCGCAGGCTGCGGTCCATAGAACGCTGAATCCGGCGAATCGCCTTTTCGTTGACTTTTGCTCTGGGCGCTACCTGCACTTTTGCCTGCACTCGCGGGCAGAAGACGGCGAAGGCTTTAGGACCCGGATCAATCGCCATCCGCTCTGATGCCGGAGCATAGGCGTGCTTTACCGGAGGCGTTCCTTCCAGAACCACCTGCAGATAAAAACGTTTCACTCCCTTTATGTTCCTGCAGACGATGCGGTTGTATTTGATCCGCTTGAACTGCGTGCGTTCCTTGTCGGCGTACAAAGCATCCAGAGCGTACGCGTCCTTCGGATCAAGCATCACCTGATAGGTCTTGCGGCACCAGTCGAGAATCATCTGATCGGGCTTGAATTTCAGGCCTGTCTTATTGGTCTTTCCCTCAATGCTGTGCAGACCGCGCTTGAATGACTTGAAGCGTGGCCGTCCGCCCTGCTTGAACATATAGCGGGAAACCGCATTGAAAGCCTGCGTAGCAAGCTTCTGCGCCTCATTGATGCCGAGCTCGCTCTTGCGCTTCGTCCCCTCACGATGTCTGGCAATATCGGCATGGAAATCGAATTCAGTCAGTCGATACTGACGATTGAGACGCCGGAACAGCTCATTTCTCTCTTTACCCTTGACCATTCCAAGCGCACGGCGCCACTCAGGATCCTGGCGCATCTGCGTCAGCCTCCCAAGTCCGCTGCCGAGCGTAGCGTTATAAAGCATGCGGCCGTATTCGAACTTTTTCGCAATCGTTCGACTTTGGCTGTCGTCAGCTTTAATCGGCAATTCAAGGATAAAAGTTTGAGTTGATATAAGTGCTATGATACATCATCAACTCATATGTTGCACGGATTCCTCCGGCCATTGAAATGACCGGCTTCCTCCGTGCGTTCTGTGAAGGCTTCGCCGCCCGCAATCCGGCGGCGCTTTTCGCTCGCATCGCGCTGCGGGGAAGTTCCGAATTCCCGGGAGTATTCGCGGGCAAACTGCGAGGGACTCCTGTACCCGACTGCAAATGCGGCTTCCGAGACGCGGCGCCCTTCTGAAATCATCAGTTCCTGAGCGCGAAAGAGCCTCAGGCGCTTTTGAAACTGAATGGGCGAGAGGCCTGTGGTTTCCTTGAAGCGCCGGTGGAAGACCGAGAGCGACATCCCGATGCGGCGCGCTTCTTCCGTGATGTCGAATTCCCTGCCGCAGTCCGACTGAAGCGCCTCAATCAATCTGAGGATGCGGTTCGATGCCGTATTGGATTCGCAAAAGGGGCGGAGCCTTTCGCCTTCCGGGCTTGCGGCAATCAGAAAATGAAGCTCCTCAACGGCGAGCGGCCCTAGAAAGCGGGCGCGGACGGGATCCGTTGAAGCCCGGAGAAGCCTCAGTACGGCATTTTCCATCTCATCCGACATGCGGCCGGAGAGAAGTGCGGGCGCAGCTCCTGCTGCCCGGGAAGCAGGCAGCGCGGCGAAAAATCGAGCGAGAAGCGCCATGTCGAGCTCCATCGCGACGGAAAGAAAGGGATGGTCGCTCGAGGGCGTTGTTACCGTGCAGTGCCCGGGAAAAGTGCCGCAGCAGACAAGAAACTCGCCTTCTCTGTAGAGGCGCGTGATGCCGCCCGCAACGGTGAGCTTTTCTCCCTGCAGAAGGAAACTCGCCATCGGCCGCGTGATGTAGGTCCCTTCGGCGTTTGCCGCTTCTCTTCTATAGAACGTGACGCCGGGGACGGCTGACGGTGCGGCAAGCGGTTTGGGGAGAATCCGCGCAAGCGCATGAGCGGCAGCCCGGAGGTTTTGAGATGTCATGAGTTTGACTGAAAAAGGCTAATTCTTGAGAGAAAAGTGTCATTAATGATAGAAGCTGCGACACTAATATGCAAAGGAGGTGCCGGAAGCGCGCTGCACTGCGGCCGGAAGAAACCGGTTGCAAAATAGAGCGCCGCGCGCGGGTGAACGTGCCTGAAACCCTATAAGAGTGAATAAGAGTGAGGCCTTTTATGAATCAGTCGAGTCGTTATTCCCGCCGCAGCGTGCTTTCGCTCGCCGCCGGCGCATTTCTTTCAACGAGCGGAGCGCTCCTTCCGAGCGGCGGGAGCTTCGCCGCAGAGGCGCCCCGTGCGGCAGTGGTGTATTTCTCCCGCACGGGCACCACGGTGGGGCTCGCGCGCATGGCTGCTGAAGCCTCGGGAGCAGAGGTTTTTGAGCTGAAGCTCGTTGATCCTTATTCGGACGACTACAGCGCCATGACGGGGATCGCAAGGAGCGAGCGATCGAGGAACGCCAGGCGGGAGCTCGCGAAGCCCCTTCCGGATCTCTCGGGCTTTGATCTCATTTTCCTTGGGTCCCCCTATTGGTGGGGCGGACTTTCGATCCCGGTGCGCACGTTCCTGATGGACAACCCCCTTGCAGGGAAGCGCGTCGCGCCCTTCGTCGTGTCGGCGAGTTCTTCGCCCGAAGGCGCCTGGGAAGATCTGCGCGAATTCTGCCCGCAGGCGAGGATTCTGCCCGGCTTCCACACCGTGCAGCCGGCTGCATCGGGCGCGCGCGGCGACATTACGGCCTGGGTGAAGTCGTGCCTTGAGGCGCGCTAGGAGCCGGTGAATTTAAGAAGAAGGAATCATCATGACGCACGAAGGAATGTTGAAGGACGGCTTTGCCATCACCCGCCGCCGGCTGGGGCAGGCGGGGGCAGCTCTCGGGCTCCTTGCGGCCGCCGGCCGCGCAGCTGCGGCGGACGCGACGCCCGAGGTCTTCTATTCATCTGAAGTCTCTGCAGAAGCGCTCCTCAGAATCTACGACCGGCTCTCGGGCGGGCTCACGGGGAAAATCGGAATCAAGATTCATGGCGGCGAAGCACGCGTGAATCTGCCGCTCTTCAGGGCGCTTCAGGCCCATATTCCGGGAAGCGCCTTCATTGAAACCAACTGGGCGAGCGATTTCGGCGGCGCCCGGCGCTATACCGAATCCCACATCGCCGAAATCAAAAGCCAGGGCGTCGACTTCGCGCCCGTGGATGTCCTCGATCGCGACGACAAATACGAAAAGATTCCCGTGACGGGCGGAAAGGAACTCAAGGAGATTGAGGTCCCGAGCGCGCTCCTTCACGACTACGGCGGCACCATCGTGCTCACGAACTTCAAGATCCCGAGCTTTGCGGGCTATACGGGCGCCATTAAGAACATCGGCATCGGACTCGTCTCGCCCGACGCAAAGTCGATCGTGCACGGTCCCGGCTACGAGCGCTCGGAAGTCTTCTATACGCGGCTCGCCGACGCTGCCAAGGGCGTCAAGGACCGGCTCGGCGACCGACTCATTTCGATCAGCATCATCACCGGGATGCACGCAGAGCGCTACGGCGGAGCGACGCCACGGTCGGGCGACCTTGGAATCCTGGGTTCGCTCGATCCGACGGCAGCAGACCAGGCGGCCTGCGACCTTGTCTGGGGGCTGAAGCCCGAGGAGGCGAGAAAACTCTCGCTTCGCGAAAAGATCGATTCCGGCTACCTCCAGCTCGAGTGCCTTGAAGGCATCGGCTCCGGAAGCCGCGCCTACCGGCTCACCCGCATCTGATATTTGACATTGAAAATTACCTTCAGGATCCCCCAAATGTCTGATGTCATTCATTTTTCGCGCAGAGATGCACTGCGAACCGGAGCGGCCGCCGCCGCGGGTCTTATGGGTGCGGGCTCCCTGCCTGCGCTCGCCGCCCCCGTCGGAAAGAAAGTCACCGTCATCACGGGAAGCCCCCACCGGCGCGGCACGTCCTTTCTTCTGGCCGACGAATTCATTCGCGGCGTGAGGGAGCAGGGAGCGGAAGTCTTCCGCTTCGACGCCGCCTTCCGGCGCGTCACGGCCTGCAGCGGGTGCGACCGGTGCGGCCTCGGCGCCGCGCCCTGCGTCTACCGCGACGACATGTTTGAGCTCAACCCGCATCTCCTTGAAAGCGACCTGATCGTCTTCTGCACGCCGCTCTACTACTACGGCTTCTCGGCGCAGCTGAAGCTCGCGATCGACCGCTTCTACGCGATCAATACGCAGTTTCATCACGGCCGCCGCGCCGTGCTGCTCGCCACAGCCTGGAATTCGCAGGACTGGACCTTCGAATCGCTGGTGAGCCACTACAAAACGCTCTGCCGCTACATGGACTGGGAAGACGCCGGGATGGTGCTCGGATACGGCTGCGGCACGCGCTCCTCGATCGAGGCGTCGGATTATCCGAAGGAAGCGTATGAACTCGGGCAGAAAGTGAGGATCTCATGATGAAGCCATTCCTGCCGGAGGATCCCGGGCGGTTGTGGCTCTTGAGGATCCGCTTCGACCGCTTCCTTTTCCTGATGCTCTTCGTCATCATGATGGACCGCTATACGCTCAATCCCGTTCACGAGGTTCTGGGCGTCGCCGCAATCCTGGCTTTCGGGCTCCATGCCTGGGTGAACAGGAACTGGTATTCAGGGATTCTCCGGCAGGTGCTCGGGAAATCGAAGGTCAGGAGGAAAAAGCCCGGCATCGGACGCTGGTGCGTGATCTTTCTCAATTCTCTTCTCACGCTTTTTTTCGCCGCCTCGATCGTGAGCGGCATCATGGCTTCGCAGTCGCTCTTTGCCTGGGCGACGCCCGACGAGTGGAGGATGGACCTCGACTACCGCACGGCTCATGTCGCGCTCTCCGTCTGGGCGTGGTTCCTCGCCGCCATTCATCTGGGTCTCAACTGGGAAGCCGTTTGCCCAGTGCTCGCGGGAAAGCGCGGGCTCAAGCTTGCCATGGGCGCGCTTGGCGTCCTCGCCATTCTCCTTTCACCAGGCGCATTCATGAGGCGAGAGGTGGATCTGCTGCTCGAATTCCAGAGTGCCTATATGCCGGTAGAGCTTGAGGAAATGCCGGGGCTGATGCCGATTGACTGCCTGATTCTCTTCGTCGGCACGGCTCAGTGCGCAGCCTTCCTGCGATTGGGTTTCGGGTTTTGCCGGGAGGCCTTCAAACGCCGTTCGTGACGGATGCCCAACTTCCGGATTCGGGTTTACAGGATGCGCAGGGACGTTATTTGATACAATTTGCGCCCGCATTTTTTCCCTGAATATCCGGTCAGTCGAGGAGTAATTCATGCTCGAACAGTTCGGCATTCTGAATCCCTGGATCTATACGCTCGGTGCGCTCATGATTGTTCTCGCGCCCGGGCCCAATACGCTTTACGTCCTCAAGACCAGCGTTCTTGAGGGACGGCGCGCCGCCTCTGCGGCGATTGCAGCCGTCATGATCGGCGATTCGGTTCTGATCTTTCTTGCCTACATCGGCATTGCTGCGGCCATCAAGGCGCACCCGATGATCTTCACCTGGGTGAAGGTGGCGGGCGGCCTCTATCTTGCCTGGCTCGGCGGCAAGGTGATCTGGAACACCTTCTTCGTGAAGAAGAAGGGCGAAGGAAAGCCTGCTCAGATTGATGCGGCCGGGAAAGCTTCCCCGCAGAAGGGCACCGTGATGAAGTCCTTCCGCACGGCGCTTGCGCTCTCCCTCACGAACCCGAAGGCGATTCTCTTCTACGTCTCCTTCTTCGTTCAGTTCATCGACGAATCCTACGCGCACACCGGAATTTCATATCTGATTCTGGCCCTCATCCTGCAGGCGATCAGCTTCACGTGGCTGTCGCTTCTGGTGACGGTGGGCGCGGACTGCCTCAAGCTCCTCGCAAGGAACCCCGGCATTGCAAAGCTCGGTAATACGGCGCTCGGAAGCCTTTTCCTGATGTTCGCCGGAAAGCTCATGCTGGATGCCTGATTCAGGACAGTAAGAAACCTTCAGCGGGCAACGCCGGGTCGTATTGAAAAGCCTTAAGGCGCCCTCACTTTCGCCAGTGATTCCTGCAAATGAAGCGCCGCTTCCCGATGAGGAAGACGGCGCTCATTTTTTGTTTTTGCCGCTGAACCATCAATGGAAGGCGGAGCCAGGTGCCGGTCGGCACGATTGCTGCAGGCTGCGGGTTCTAAACCCGGACGGCAGATGCCGGGATCAGGGAGAGGTACGGATGGAAGATGTGCGGGAACGTATCGTACGGACCTGGATCTAAATCCTTCGTACGGCACGCGGAGGAAGGTTTGCAGGGAATGAAAGCCAAAAAAGAAGCCGTCAAGCATTCGCTGCTCAACGGCTTCCTGTTTCCTTCCTCTTCCGAAGGGCGCTTCCTCAGACACTGAAGTCTTCAGAGACGCGCTCCGGATGAAGCAGTCAGGCGATTACTTCTTTTCGCACTTGCAGGCGATCTTGCAGGGCTTGAGCTGCTTGAAGAAGTCGTTGCCCTTGTCGTCGACGAGGATGAAGGCCGGGAAGTTCTCGACCGTGATCTTGTAGACGGCTTCCATGCCGAGCTCCGGATACTCGATGCATTCGATGCTCTTGATGGCGTCGGACGAAAGAACCGCAGCAACGCCGCCGATGGTGCCGAGGTAGAAGCCGCCGTGCTTCTTGCAGGCGTCCGTCACAACCTGGGTGCGGTTGCCCTTGGCGATCATCACCATCGAGCCGCCGTGGCTCTGGAAGAGATCAACGTAGGGGTCCATGCGGTTGGCGGTCGTCGGACCCATCGAGCCGCAGGCGTAGCCTTCAGGGGTCTTGGCGGGGCCGGCGTAGAGAACCGGATGATCCTTGATGTAGTCGGGGAGCTCTTCGCCGCGGTCAAGGCGTTCCTTCAGCTTCGCGTGCGCGATGTCGCGGGCGACGATGATCGTGCCGGTGAGTTCAAGGCGGGTCGAGACCGGGTACTTCGTGAGGTCGGCCAGGACTTCCTTCATCGGGCGGTTGAGGTCGATCTTGATCGAGCCGCCTTCGCCGGGCTTCCTCAGTTCTTCAGGGATGAGGCTGCCGGGGTTGTTGTCGAGCTTCTCAATGAAGACGCCGTCCTTCGTGATCTTCGCCTTGATGTTGCGGTCGGCCGAGCAGGAAACGCCCATGCCGATCGGGCAGGAAGCGCCGTGGCGCGGCAGACGAATCACGCGGATGTCGTGAGCCATGTACTTGCCGCCGAACTGGGCGCCGAGGCCGATCTTCCAGGCTTCCTCGAGGAGCTGCTGCTCGAGCGCAACGTCGCGGAAGGCGCGGCCCGTTTCATCGCCCGTCGTCGGAAGGTTGTCGTAGTAGTGGCAGGAGGCGAGCTTCACCGTGAGCATCGTGCGTTCAGCGGAGGTGCCGCCGATCACGAAGGCGATGTGGTAGGGCGGGCAGGCAGCCGTGCCGAGGGTCTTCATCTTGTCGATGAGGTAGGGAACGAGCTTCTGGGGATTGAGAACCGCCTTCGTTTCCTGATAGAGGTAGGACTTGTTGGCCGAGCCGCCGCCCTTCACGACGCAGAGGAAGCGGTATTCCATGCCTTCCGTCGCTTCAATGTCGATCTGCGCGGGGAGGTTGCACTTGGTGTTCACTTCCTCGTACATCGAGAGCGGAGCGTTCTGCGAATAGCGGAGCGCGTTTTCCGTGTAGGTCTTGTAGACGCCCTTGCTTAGCGCCTCCTCGTCTTCAAAGCCCGTCCAGACCTGCTGTCCCTTCTCGCCGTGGATGATCGCCGTGCCGGTATCCTGGCAGTAGGGAAGAACGCCCTTGGCGGCGACTTCACCGTTGCGCAGGAACGTGAGGGCAACGTACTTGTCGTTTTCGCTCGCTTCCGGATCGGACAGGATCTTGGCAACCTGTTCGTTGTGCGCGCGGCGAAGCATGAAGTTGACGTCGGTAAAGGCGCGGTTCGAGAGCGCGGTCAGGGCTTCGGGGGAAACCTTGAGGATCGGATGGCCTTCGAATTCGCCGACCGAGACGCCTTCCTTCGTGAGGAGGTAGTACTCGGTGTCGTCCTTGCCGAGCTGGAACATCGGGGCATATTTAAACGCAGGAGCTTGTGCCATGGTTGTGTTTTCTCTTCTCTGTTTAGGGTCAGGCCCGTGAGCGGAGGATCTCCCCCGTCGGGGCCGCTGCAGGATTGTTTTCAAGGCGCTCTCCTCTCTTTGGAAGGAGAAGCTCTTTTTTTCTGCTCTTCGAATTATTTACCTCTTAGGAGGATGAGAGCAACCCTTATGCAAAAGAGAATTGACGCGGGAGCAAGTCTTTGTCCGGAGCTTACATATCACTCCTGTAGGTAGGTATTAACCCTTGAGACATAGCGCGAATGCCGCTTAAGCCATGTCGAGGGGAAGCGTTTTCTGCGGGAAACCGCGGGCTGAGCACTGGGGCATTCTGAGGCATTCTTTCCGGATCACTTTCCCGGATGCCTGAATGCCCGGGAACCCGAACAGAATTCCAACTGACTCATCAAGGAGCTTTTCATGAAAGCCATCAAGACCCTTATTCTTGCCGCCGCCGTCGCTGCTGCGGGCGCTGCCATGGCGGGCGACCGCCTCGACGCCATTCAGAAGTCAGGCGTGATCCGCGTGGGGACGCCGGCCGACTATCGTCCGTTCGCGATGGACGAGGCGGGCGTCATCAAGGGCCACGACGTCGACGTGATTCAGGCAATGGCGGCCTATGCAGGCTGGAAGGTCGAGTTCGTGAAGACCCCCCTGGAAGGATATTGAAGCCGGCATCAAGGGGAACCGCTTCGACGTGGCCGTGGGCGGCATCACGCAGACCCTTGCCCGCACGTCCTGGGGCGAATTCCTTCCCGGTTATGCGCCCTTCGGCAAGGTGGCGCTCGTGAGAAAGAGCGACCTCCCGAAGTTCCGCACGCTCGAGGACCTCAATCAGCCTTCCGTGCGCGTCATCAAGAATCCGGGCGGCACGAACGAGCAGTTTGTTCTCAAGAACCTTACGAAGGCTCAGGTCTCCACCCATGAGAAGAACTTCGAGATTCCGGGCCTCATTGCCGAAGGCAAGGGCGACGTGATGATTACGGAAACGGCCGAGGCGATTCTCTACGCGAAGAAGAACCCGAAGCTTGGCGCCGCCTTCATCAATAAGCCCCTCACGCCCGTCTCCGAAATGGGCTTCCTCATGCCGACGGACGATGCGGACTACGCGCGCGTCATGAACTACCTCTGGCATCTCACCCGGATTCGCGGCGACCTCAGCCGTGCGGAAGCCGCCTGGCTCAAATAACCTCTCTGAGAGCGTTCTCGTGAAGCCTCGGCCGGCCGACTGCCTGCTGAGGCTTTTTTTCAAGGCGCTCCTTTGATGCTTTCCGGGCGAAAGTCCGATGAAATGCCTATGGAATACTGCTTTCTGCCGTGGAGGATGACGGGCGTTGCCCTATAAGATTGAGAAAAAGAACTCTAAGACAGAGGAGTGCCTTGCGGATGCAATGCGCTTCGAGGCTTGTCAAGCTCCTTCTCAGCACTGAACAAAGGAAATGCGCCATGCGTTTTGCCGCTTCGATTCTTTCTCTCGCCGCCGGTCTTTCCCTTGCTGCCGGGACGCTTCCCGCGAGCGCCCGCGGCATTACGGTTGCGGTGGGTTCGTCCTTCACCACCCTCGACCCCTATCAGGCGACCGACCTTCTTTCGCGCAGCGTCGCGAAGTCTTTCTATGAAGGCCTTTACGCCTTCGACAAGGATCTGAAGCCCGTGCCCCAGCTCGCGAAGAGCCACGAGGTTTCTCCGGACGGACTTTCCTGGACCTTCACGCTTCAGGAAGGCGTCAAGTTCCACGACGGCACGGAATTCAACGCTGAAGCGGTGAAGCTCAATTTTGATCGCGTCCTCAATCCCGAAAATCATCTCTCCCGCTACGCGCTCCTCAAATTCATCGACAAGGTCGAGGTGCTCGGGCCCTACAAGGTTCGCTTCGACCTCAAGTCGCCGATGCCTTCGTTCCTCCAGAGGCTTGCGAACGGCACGGCGCAGATGATCTGCCCCTCAACGCTCAGGAAGTACGACGGCCGCGGCATTGCGTTCAATCCCTGCGGCACGGGACCCTATACGCTGAAGGACTACAACCCGAGCGAACGGCTCGTCGTGGTGAAGAACCCGAACTACCGCGTGGCGGGGCTCCCGAAGCTCGACTCCATCACCTGGGTGCCGGTCACGGAAAATGCGACGAGAGCGGCAATGCTGCGAACGGGCGAAGCGGACTTCATCCATCCGATGCCCGTCGAGCAGGTGAAGGAGATGAAGGCGGATCCCAATCTCAACATCCACATCGTGCCCTCGATCATGATGCGCTACCTCTCGATCAACTGCATGCAGAAGCCCTTCGACGACGTGCGCGTGCGTCAGGCCGTGAGCTATGCGATCAATCGCGAGGCGCTCTGCAAGGTGGCCTACAACGGCTTTGCGCAGCCGGCGACGGGCGTCATTCCGCCCCAGATTCCCGGTGCGGCAAGCTTCGGCGTTCCGGTCTACAACCCCCAGAAGGCGCGGGAGCTCCTCAAGGAAGCGGGCTATCCGAACGGCTTCACCACGCGCCTCTGGTCGGGCTACAACAACTCGACCGCGAACAAGGTGATTCAGTTCATCCAGCAGCAGCTCAATCAGGTCGGCATCAGGACCGAAACGCGGATTCTTGAAGCCGGTCAGCGCGTGACCCTCGTTGAAGCCAATAAGGAGCCGAAGAACGCGCCGAACCGCCTCTACTACATCGGATGGTCGAATTCCACCGTTGAGGCCGACTGGGGCATGCGCCCGATCTTCGACTCGCGCGAGATGCCGCCGAAGCTCTCGAACGAGGGCTACTACTCGAACCCGAAGGTCGACGAGCTCTTCGACAAGGCGATCGCCGAAGTGGACGAAAAGAAGAGAAATGAACTCTACCGCGAGGTTCAGATGATTCTCTGGAAGGAAGTGCCCGTGGCCTTCCTCGTCTACGAGGACAATACGGCGGCTTCCAACAAGCACTTGAAGAACTTCAACCCGCTCCCGGATACGGGGTTTGAGTTCTACTCGGCGGAATGGGTGGATTAATCTTCGCGCCCTGAAAATTGAGGCATTGAGAAAGGGAGTCCGGGTTGGAAGCGGGCTCCCTTTCTTTCAGAAAGAAGCGTGCCTCAGTGAGGCAGGCCTTTCCTTATTTGCCGAGAAACGCCTTAACCTTTTCCTTGGCATCCAGGCAGAAGTTTTGGTACGCGGTATTAAGAACCGTGAGCCAGTTCGACTCAAAGGCGCCCTGGAAGCCTTCGTGGTAGGAGCCTTCCACCGTAAAGGCCGGATCCTCCGCATCATTCACTCGGACGCCGGCGCTCATGTTGCTCGAGAGCGTGATCTGCCAGAAGCCCATTTCCACCCACGCCCAGAATTTATTCACATCGACGTCAATGACCTTGGTGTCGGCCGTGACTTCGTCCTTGTTGACGACTCTGACGCCGTTTTCCTTGAAGGCAGCTTCAATGGCGCTCTGCGTGAGGCCGGTCACTGACTGCTCAGGCGGGAGAATGAGTTTGCCGAGCGCCTTGCCGAAGCCGTTGCGCTTGCGGCCGATCGCGTGATCCTGTTCTTCGGCGGTATCGCACATGACGGACGGAATGTCGGGCGTGCGCGGCGCTTCTTCAAAATGACGCTTGTCGGCGGAACTGCGGACATAGACCGTGGTCTGGGATTGAGGATTCGCAACACTCGAAACGGAGGAAGTATCAAGCGCAAGTTCGCTCGTGTTGGTGGCGCAGCCGGTGAGAAGCAGAAGAGAGCTTGCAAGAAGCGCAAGAGAAAAACGATTGATGGTTTTCATTTGGTGAGGGTTTGAGAAATTGCCCGGCAGCGCCGGGCGGGAAATGCGCCGCAGGCTGAAGCCTGAGGGCTTGAGGAGCGTAGTATTTTAGTAAATATGAGAATCAATCGCATTTGACTCGTAGGCCGCCTCTTTAAGCAAACGCTGAAGCGTCGCCTGAGCGTGCCTTCGATGCGTTAGCCTTGAGTTTTGCCGCTGGAAACCCGATGTCCATGCATTACGACCTTGTTGATCTCCGATTACTGCTTGCGCTCGCGCGCGCCGGGAGCCTCTCGCGGGCGGCCGAAGAGGTGCATCTCACTGTTTCGGCGCTGAGCGTCAGGCTGAAGCGCCTAGAAGAGGAGGCGGGAACGCTCCTTTTTGAGCGTTCCGGCAAGGGCCTCGTGCAGACGCCTGCCGCGCTTGTGCTCGTCAAAGCCGCAAGACGCGTGCTTGAGGCGGCTGCAAGTCTCGAAGAAGATTTCGCGCCTTATGCGCGCCGGGAAGAGAAGCCTTTGCGGATTTTCTCCAACAGTACCGGACTTGAGAATTTCCTCTGCCGCCTTACGGGACCGTTTCTCGCAAAACACCCGGAAGCCAGAATCGAATTCGTCGCGAGGAGAAGTTCCGCCATTACCGAAGCCGTCCAGACGGGAGAGGCGGACCTTGGCCTTGCGGGAGGCGCCGCGGCAGCGGATGAGGCTCAGGCTGCCGAATCAGGCGTCAGGCTTTTCCCGTATGTCGACGATCGCCATGTGCTCATTTCGAGAAAGGACCATGAGCTTCTTCGGGGACTCAGGAAAAAGACGATTTCCTTTGCAGAGACGCTTCGCTATCCGTACGCGTCGCTCCTCGAATCGGCGCCGATGACGGCGGCCATGCGGGAGCGCGCGCTCTCGATCGGCTGCCGGTATGAACCCGTCGTTGAAGTGCCGAGCTTCACGATCCTTGTGGAAGTCGTCCGCTCGGGCGGTCTTCTCGCTGTGGCGCCCTATTCCTCGGCCGCGGATGGCATGAAGGATCTCGCCGTTACAGAACTCTCCGATGCCTGGGCGGCTAGACCGATGGCCTTTCTCGCGCCGGCAAGCCGCCCGTTGAGGCCCGACGCGGAAGCGTTTCTCGAATTCGCTCTGAGCGCGGAAGGCGCCAAATACCTCCCGAGAGGCATGGCGTTGAGCGGCCATCAAAAGTGACTTGAAAAATTTTCAAAGCGCGGATTCTCTCTCTTCGGCAGACTTTCACCCGCTTTGCGCTCTCTCGGGCGAAAAGAAAGTTTCAGAAAGGAGAAAAAAGAATGAAGAAGACGGTCCTCGCCGCAGTTCTCTCAACCGCTTTTGCAGCCGCCTACGCGGCTGGTCCCGACGCCGTCGTGATCGGCGCGGGCGGCGCCGGCCTTTCGGCTGCCGTGACGCTTTCCGACCTCGGTCACAACGTACTTGTGCTTGAAAAGATGCCGATGATCGGCGGCAACACCGTGCGCGCGGAAGGCGGCATCAACGCTGCGGAAACGCCGCTTCAGAAGAAGCTCGGGATTCCCGACACGATCGATCAGTTCTACAAAGACACGATGAAGGGCGGCCACAATCTGAACGACCCGGAGCTCCTTCGCACGATGACGACGCACGCGAAGGACTCGGTCGCGTGGCTGGAGTCTCTCGGCGCTGACCTGGGCGCTGTCGGCCGCTCGGGCGGCGCCAAGTACCCGCGCGCTCATCGTCCGACGGATGGTTCCGCCATCGGTCCGGAAGTGATCCGCGTCCTCTACAAGGCCGCCAAGGACCGCAAGATTGAGATGAGGACGCAGAACCGCGTGGTCGAGCTCCTCACCGACAAGTCGGGCGCTGTTGCCGGCGTCAAGGTGAGCACGAAGGACGGGAAGACCTATACGATCGACACGAAGGCCGTCGTGATCGCCACTGGCGGCTTCGGCGCCAACCAGGATCTCCTCGTCAAATACCAGCCGAAGCTCAAGGGCTACGCAACGACTAATCACCCGGGTGCCACGGGCGACGGCATTCTTCTGGCCGAGAAAATCGGTGCGGCGACGGTCGACATGAAAGAGATCCAGGCGCACCCGACCGCTGCGCCCAACGGCACGCTGATTTCTGAGAGCGTTCGCGGCGACGGCGCGATTCTCGTGAATGCCGACGGGAAGCGCTTCACGAACGAACTTCTCACCCGCGACGCCGTTTCCGCCAAGGAGCTCGAGCAGCCGGGCAAATTTGCCTGGGTGATCTGGGATGATGCAACGCGTAAGACCGCGAAGCTGATGGATTCCTACAAGAAGCTCGGCCTCTCGGTCGAAGGCAATACCGTGGCGGACCTCGCCCGCGCCATGAACGTGCCTGCCGCGAATCTTGAGGCCACAATGGCGCAGTATGCAAAGGATCAGGCGGCGGGCAAGGACAGCCAGTTTGGCCGTCCCGAGCTCCTCCAGCCTCTCAACCATGCGCCTTTCTTTGCCGTCAAGGTTCAGCCGGCTGTTCACCACACGATGGGCGGCCTCAAGATCGACACCAAGGCTGAAGTGCTCAACACGGAAGGTAAGGCCATCCCGGGTCTCTTTGCTGCCGGCGAAGTCACGGGCGGCGTTCATGGCGGCAACCGCCTTGGCGGCAACGCTCAGGCCGACATCGTCACCTTCGGCCGCATTGCCGGGCAGTCGGCGGATGCGTGGCTGAAGACGCTCAAGTAATCCTTCTGGATCTCCCTGCGGAGTGCGCCTAAAACGAGCGCACTCTGTTTTTCGCTGAAGCCGCGCTCAAAAGAGAACGAGCGCGGCAATCCGTTACCACATAAGCGCTTCCGACCATTCCTCAAGAATGAAGGGAGCTCTCCAGGAAAGCGCATCACAGTAGTAGGGAAGCGCCGCGATGCGGCCTTCCGTAATGGCCCGGCAGGGTTTGGCGCCGGCTTTTAGCGTCTTCTGCAGCGCCGTCGTGCCGGCAAGCGCGTCTCCGGTGAGGCAGATGAGATCGGGGTCGAGATCAAAAAGCTCCTCAACGCTCCCCAGATCCTGAATGCCCGCAATCAGGTCCTTTTCAGGCGTGGATTCAAAGAGGTTCATGACTTCGAATTGACCTCGAAGAAGCTGTGAGAGGTCGCTGTGCGCAGCCACGCGGAAGACGTAGCTCTCATGCCGGATGGGATTCCGGATTCCGAGAAGCACGACGACCCGACGGCCCTTGGGGATCCTGAGTTCGAGAAGCCTCTCCATTCGTTCCTTCCGGTCCCGGATCACGCGCTCGGCCTGCCTTTCCGCACCATAGAGCTTCCCGGCTCTGCGGAGTACTTCGTCTGCGTCGCCCTTTACATCAAGGACCTTGACGGAGACGCCGAAGGATTCGATTTTTTCCTTGAGCACCGCAGGATTGAAGTCTGTTTTGCCGTTCTCTTCCAGAAGAACATAGTCCGCATTCATGCGGCGAAGCGCCGTTTTGAGTATCCCTTCGGGATTGTCGAGGAGGCAGCTGATGCATTCAAGCGGCTTTTCCGCCGGATGGAGAAGCTCCATGGAAGGAACTTCTCCCCCAATGAGTGCGCGGGAATAAATCCTGAGAGCGCCGAGAATCTCCGCGGCCTTGTCGCCGCAGAAAACGGCGTTTTCGTACTGAGGGAAGGGAATAAAGGAGTTGGACATGGTTGTTCCTTTGGTGGTCGATCAGGCGAGGCGGAGAATCTGATCAGCCTTGTGAAAGAGTGCGGATTGATGGGTCACAAGCAGAATGGCGGTTCTCGGGAGGAGCTTCTTCATGAGGTCGAGCATGCGTTCTGCCGATGCGTCGTTGAGCCCGCTCGTCATTTCATCCATTAGGAGAATGTCGGGCTTCAGACTAACGGCCCGCAGAAGAACGATGCGCTGCTGTTCGCCCCCTGAAAGCGCGTTCGCCCAGTCGGCATGGCGCTCGAGCTGGTCGGCAAGGTGGTCGAGGCGCGCGAGCGACAGGAGCTCTTTTGCCTCCTTGTCTGAGAGTGATGACGGATCGCGCGGATAGGCGAGGGCGCTCCTCAACGTCCCCTTCATGAGATAAGGCTTCTGAGGAATCCAGACGATCGTGCCGCGGGTCGCAATCTCTCCGGTAAAGCTTCCGGAGAAGCCGGCGAGCACCTTGAGGAGCGTCGACTTTCCAATGCCGGAGGGGCCGGTCGCAAAGGCGAGCGTTCCCTGTCTGAGGGACAGATTTACAGGAAGCGCGCGGCATTCATCCTTGTTGCCGCTGGGAATGTTGAGAACGATGCTGGCTTTCAGAACTTCCGGCGACCCGTCGGGGAGCATCTTCCGAGCGGAGGCGAGTTTTTCAGCCGCCTCATCTGCATGACGCCGCCCAGCTGTATCGCGCCCGAGAAGAAGGACGGAAGCGAAAAGAAAATGGGCGCCAGATGCGTGAACTGGCCAATGCCGACCGTGAAGAGGTCGAGGTCGCGCTGCTTTTTGATGAGCGCGATCAGCACCTGAAGAAGGTCGGAAAACCGGTCTCTTAAGCCTCGTTCTTCAGCCGCTTCGGCGTGAGACCCGGCGATGGCCGCGCCGTTGCGCCGCTTTTCCATCAGGGCCGAGCGGAGATTGGCCTCCATGTGCTGCGCTTCCATGTTGAAGCTCTTGAGCTTTCGGCCGATCAGGTGCGTGAAGAATGTGGCGACGGCGGTATAGATGAGGCACACCCAGAACATGTATCCGGGGATGGTGATTCCGAAGAGCGTAATGGAACCCGAAAGGTTCCAGAGGATGAGAGAGAAGCTTCCGATCGTGAGGACGGAATCGAAGAGGCTGATGAAGAGGTTGACGGCAAGGCTCGTCATCGAGCGGACGTCCTCTGTGATTCGCTGGTCCGGGTTGTCGGGCTCCTTTCCGCTTTCGCGGAGCAGATAATGCGCGCTCCGGGGAGAGAGCCACCGGGCAAAGAAAATCTCCGTTACGTCGCGCCTCAGTGCCAGTATCAGACGGTCCTTGAGGTATCCCGCCCAGACGAGGAGAACGATGATGGCCGCCGCGAGGCCGATGAAGTAGAAGAGCTCCTGGTAGATCCCTTCCTGGTCGACCTTCTGAAGGGCGTCGAAGAACCGGCCGTTCCAGTCGTTGTAGAGAATCGCAAGGCGAATGTTGACGACGTATGCGCCGAGCACGATGCCGAAGAGGAGCCAGAGCTTCAGCCGCTTGCGGGAAAAGAGATATTGCCCGAGGAGCCGGGCGAGGCCGCTTCTATGCATGGGGCATCCGAAAAGGGCGGACCGGCCGAGCCTTCAGCTGCTGGAGTCTGGAGCTGCTGAAGGCCGGTGCATCAAATGACGGCGGTCGGTCCGGGTTGCGAACGCGAGAGAGGCGTTCGGAGGTTCAATGGATCAGAACTGGGCAGAGAGCCAGGCTCTGAAGCCGCGGGCGAAGCCCCAGGCTGGGTAGCCCGCTCCCGAGTAACCAGAATATTTCTCGTTCGTGATGTTCGTGACGGCGAGACCAGCCTGGAGCCGGACAAAGCCTGTTTGCGGAGGCGTCCACGTCACGCCGATGTCGTGCGTTGAGTAATTATCCAGACTGATGATTTCAGAGCCGACTGTAACTTCCGTTCCACCCTTTGCCCAGTGAAGCCGATACCAGGGCTCAAGGGCGAATTTGTTGATTCTATAGCTCAGACGCAGATTTGCAGACTGAGGCGTATTGGATTCAATACGCTCTCCGGTTTCTTTGTCTTCGGAATGAAGGTACCCGTAAGAGGCGCTTGCGCGGAAGTCGCCGAGCGCATAGCTGCCGCTCAGTTCGAAACCCTTGTTGACGACATGTCCGCGATTGATCGTCTGGTAGGTCATTATGCCGTTGTCCGGATCAAAACCAATGAGATCCGGAGAGATGTAGTCCTTGATGTCGTCGTAGAAGAGCGCAGCCTTGACGCTCAGTTCATCACCCTCAGCCGCCAGGTTGGCAAACAACGCACTCGCGCCGATTTCGTAGTTGACGGATTTCTCCGGCTTCAAATCCGGGTTCGGAACAACAATAGTGGTGATGCCTGAATCCGGATAGGTTAATCCGAAGTACATTTCATCGAGAATCGGCGGACGGTAGCCCGTATTGACGGATCCCCAGAAGAGTAGCGATTCCATCGGTGTCACGCGGAGCGTCACGCCCGGCGTAACTTTTGAGTCTGAAAGGGAAGGGTAGGATTCATTCGATTCGCGCTTGAAGTAGTTCCAGCGCAGTACCGGGACGATGGAAAGATAGTCATTGAAGGCATACTGGTCTTCAATAAAGAGACCGCCGTCGAAGCCGTCGGAATCAGGGCGAGTACCGTCAGGCACCCAGCCGGAGAGGGACATTTGCTTGCCGTTCTGAGACGTCTTGGAAAAATCGCCGCCAAATGTGAGTTCATGAGACCCGAATGCTGAGAAGTAGCTCGTGTTTTGAATGTTCCCGCTTACGGAATCAAAGTCGTCCTTCGATAAGCCTGCTCGGTCCCCTTCATATCGGAAGTCGGATTTCGCGTACTGCAGAGCCGTTTTGAGATTGATCCAGTCGTTTTTCTCAAATTCCCACTTGCCGCTTATGCGATGCTGCTCGTAGCGATATTTGTCGAAGCGACCGCTACGGGTAAAGCTGTCGTTATGAGCAATGTCGTAGAAGTAGGCCACCTGAAGGAGGTGTTCCGGGAGAGGAGACAGCGTCGCTTTGGCAAAAGCCGACGTTGAATCATTATCGACGTCCGCTGTGCTTCTGTGACCCGTTTCAGAGCTCGTTGCGGCACCGGAGTCTCTGCGGGTGACGCCGGCAACCACATCCCAAAGTTCCGTGCGTCCGTAGACGTAGGCGCTCTTCTGCCATTCGAGATTGTCCGAGACGTAGCCGGCTTTAAGCGTAGCGCCGAAGTCCTTGTCGGAATCCCTGAGAAAATCGGCAGCCTCTTTGGTTTCAAGGCCTAAAATAGTTGCATCTACTACATCTTCGATGAATACAAAATCTCTTGTCTCTTTTCCGTCTTCAAAAATATTGATTTCATTTCCATTTTTTATTCTGGTTGAGAATATGGAAAGAATTCCTGTATATGGATTGGAGAGTGATTGCCCCGGACCGTATACATTTTGGTACCTGTATGAAACAGCATCAATGCCAATGGAAGGGCATACCAAATGTACCAATTGGCCTTGTACTTGTTTGGTTATGCCGTATACGGAAGAGGGATGTATCTTCGAGTCTTCAGTGGTAGCCACTAATTGCAGTTTTCCGGCATTAGGATAAGTACATTCAAATTCTCCTTTGCACATATTCTCGTCTAAACGTTCTTTCGGATAAACATCTTTTTCCAATAGTGGGCTATAGTATTTGCCTTCTCCATAGATGGCACGGCTTTCAGCTACAATAACGCGCTTTACGTTGTGCTTGGCATTGGTCAAAATATCAAGCATTAACGCTGTTCCACCGATATTAGTATTTACATATTTTTCTATTTCATACATAGACTGCCCTGTACCGGTCTCTGCTGCCAAGTGAATAATGGCTTCTTGACCATCAATGGCTTTTAGCCAATCTTCCCGTGATGTGACACTTCCTTTGATGAACTTGACTTTATCTT
>OLZW01000721.1_pt1 | contig 27184 bp, 23 predicted proteins | sample 1674281 | NCBI WGS metagenome assembly OLZW01 (sample SAMEA103958157, study PRJEB25191) | human gut metagenome | biome: human-associated habitat [ENVO:00009003]; feature: intestine environment [ENVO:2100002]; material: feces | place: Germany | collected 2013/2015
GTGATACCGCCTGTTCTGAACAGTTACATAATTTTATATTTTACCCGATTTTATACATTTTGTCTACGAACAATTATCCAATGGTGACGCCTTGATAAAAAAAAGTCAATATTTCCTGATAGTTTTTTCCACATTTTGCCATTTCATTCGCACCGGTCTGACTCATGCCAATCCCATGTCCGAACCCGCCGCCCTTTATGACAAATGTATCTCCGGACTTATTTATTGTGAAAAATGCACTTGGAAGAAGCTTGCTGCTTTTGACTTTTGTACCGTCCTGCTTTATAATTGTGTATCCTTTTCCTCCAAGAGCACGCCGGATTTTATTTTCCGTTGAAACTCTTACACTACCTTTGTCACCGACAGCCTCTATTGTTAATACCACACCCCCCGGTCCATTTTCCAAAATATTGATATTCTGCAACGTTCCAATATCTTTGCCGGTATTTAGTCCAATCAAATTTGATAAAGTCTTTGCCTGAATCTTCGCCTCCCAGCGATACCATGGCAGATTTCTCTCATAATCACCGTTCTCATCTTTTACTTCTACAGACTGAAGATATCGGTTTCCGTCATTCTCCTCATTCCCCCAGGCTTTCATACTGGTCGTCTTCCCGCAAGAAGTGGAATAATAATAAGTCGTCACAATCTCTCCGTCCAGACGCACGACTTGTCCTGCCGTCTCCTGAACAGCCAGATCTGCGCCGTCTGCCGGTGCACTGTTGCCGTAGACCTGATAATTCGTACTGTCATCCACATGAGCTTCATATTCCGGATATCCATATTCTGCCATCTGCCTGTAGGCGTAACTTCTGGCACAGACTGCCTGCGCTTTCAGCGCTTCTATTTCATAACCGGACGGCATTTCGCTGGGCACGACCCGGCACAGATAATTCTCAACAGGGAGTTCATTGATAATCGCAATTCCTTCCGCTGTTGTCCGAAGCTCCAGTATGCCTTGATAAGAAGGAATCCCGTATCCACGCTTCAGGCTATTTACCGTAATCTCCCCTTCTTTTGCCTGGATTCGGATATTCCCACTCTGAAAACGGCTGTCATCTGGCATAAATGTCACTTCCATCCCCGCTTCACATTCTTCTACTTTCTCCCCATACGTAATAGAAAGTCCAGATGTTGAGCTGACTGTCACAGACGGATGAATGGTATTCTTATATCCATCCGTCATAAGAAGAACCCGGATATTCGGATTAGACACTACCTGCGTCTCTTCTCCCTGATTTTTCTGCTCCGTTTGAACTTCTTCCTGCTTCTGGTCAAATGCTTCTTTTTCCTGACGGTTTCCACGAACTCCGCCTTCGAGATTACTTGTTAGTCCTGCAATAATAAACACCAGAACCAGCACTGTCATACCATAATAAAATCTCTTTTCTCCTCGAAAATGTTTCAAACTCTATTCTCTCCCTAATCATTATGCCCTATGATTGATTCAACACCCACTCAAGTAGAAGGGGAATCAAATAAATGTCCCCCTCACATTAGAAAAAGACAGCCGCATAAACGACTGTCCTTTATCTTTTGTATGTTCCCCAAAATGCCGGTTCCTGTATTCTGACTCCTAGCACCCGCTAGGTGGGTATCCGCATCTGCTTTTCTGCCTTCCACTGCAAAATCGATGGCCTGACATATTACAGAGATATAAGAATCCCGTTTAAAGTATTGTAGGTTCAAAAATACGGAAGTCTCGAACATTCCAGGTTTTCTAAAGCCTATTATAGACCATCAGCCGTGTTTTTTCAACTGTTAATCGTTGAAGATATTTACTTTTTTACCAGAAATTAAAATACGTTTAACGTACCCATTTCCCGCTTTTTCCACCGGACTTTTCAAGCAGATGGATTTCTCTGATCTCCATTCCCCGGTCAACCGCCTTGCACATATCATAGATTGTAAGAAGAGCGGTATTTACCCCGGTCAGTGCTTCCATTTCCACACCGGTCCTGCCAGTACATGCCGTATGGCAGATTGCCCGGATCCCATGCTCTTCTTCCAGATATTCAAAATCAATCTCGACTTTGGTAAGGTTTAACAGATGGCACAGCGGAATCAGTTCTGCTGTCTTTTTTGCACCCATAATCCCGGCAATTCTTGCTACGCCAAGAACATCTCCTTTTTTCATGCTGCCTTCCTTTACTTTCTGAAAGCATTCTTCCGACATGCGGATCACCCCTGATGCAAGTGCTTCTCTTTTTGTCTCAGCCTTTTCCCCCACATCTACCATCACTGCATTACCATCTTCGTTAAAATGTGTAAATCCACTCATGATTTTTAACCTCTTTATTTTCTGGCACATTCGCCTTCTGTTCCCCGGAGGATTCCAAGCCCATGTCCAAGTTCAGGAAGCAGAAACTCCAGTGCTTCCTGTACTGCTTTGGGACTTCCCGGGAGATTGATGATCAGCGTTTTTTTTCGGATACCTGATACAGCTCTGCTGAACATAGCACGCTTTGTGATCGTCATCGAATAATTCCGGATTGCCTCTGCTATTCCGTTTGCCATCCGGTCACAGACATTTACCGTCGCCTCCGGTGTCCGGTCCCGCTCGGAGAATCCGGTTCCTCCGGTGGTGAAGATCACATTAAGCTGTCTCTGATCAGCCAGTCTGATCAGCTCTTTTTCCAGTTTTTTCTGCTCATCCGGTAATAAAATCGTTTCTTTAATATCATATCCGGCATCTTTCAACATTTCGACAATCATGGGTCCGCTTTTGTCTTCTCGTTCTCCGGCAGCCCCTTTATCGCTTAAAGTAATAACTGCCGCTGAAAATGGACGGTCACTTTTCACCTGTTCCATGACAACTTCATCTCCTACCTTGATATGACCTCCGGTGACGACTTCTGCAAAAACGCCCTCTCTTGGCATAATGCAGTCACCCATTCTCTCATAAATCTGACAATGACTGTGGCATTCTTTTCCAATCTGTGTCATCTCAAGTACCACATCTCCGATATGAAATCTTGTGCCAACCGGAAGCGCGCGAAAATCAAATCCTTCCACGATCAGATTTTCACCAAATGCACCATACGCAACTTCTGCCCCTTTTGCACGAAATTCCTGAATCTTTTCATCGGAAAGCAGACTGATCTGACGATGCCATTTTCCACCGTGTGCATCTCCTTCAATCCCCCAGTCCATTTTGACCATGGCTTCACGAACCTCATGTTTTTCGGTTCCTCTCTTTTCACTGATGCAGATTCCCTTCAGTCTTCCCATTTTTATGTTTATCCTCCGATCTGTGACATATTTTTCTGTTCTGTAATAAAATTCTGCTCCTCAAAATGATGCATCTTCGGTTTTCCACGGATCGCCTGTTCGAGACATTTCCGGATTTCTTCTTCCGATCCGTGTCTTGCTGCCTCAAAAACGGAGATAGTATCTGCATAGCACAGACACGCTTTTAACTTTCCGGTTGATGTCATCCGGATCCGGTTACATCTGTCACAGAATTTTCCATGCAATGCACTGATCAGACCGATTTTCCCCTGAAAACCCGGCAGTTGATAATACACAGCAGGTCCGTTCCCAAACCGTCCCTCTAACGGATAAAACTCTCCTTCTATCCCATAAGCTTCTTTCAGTTTTCCAAGCACCCAGGCACCGGAAATGCCATTCTCTGCTCTTCCCTGTCCAATCGGCATCAATTCAATAAAACGGACATCCAACTTGTTCTTTTTCGCCAACTCTGCCAGACTTTTCCATTCCTCATCATTGACTCCTTTTTGCAGGACCGTGTTGATCTTTACCCGGATCTCGCTTTTTTCTGCCATGAAAATGGATTTTCTGACTCTTTCCAGTTCATCTGCCCCGGTAATCTCCTGATATTTTTCCGGAATCAGTGTATCCAGACTGATATTCACCGCATCCAGCCCCGCTGCAAGAAGATCTTCCAGATTCTCACCCAGAAGAACCCCATTTGTCGTCATTGTTACTTCTTCTGTGCCCGGAATCTGCCGGATCATCCGGATCAGATCTGCACATCCTTTTCTGACCAGAGGCTCCCCTCCGGTAATCTTAAACCTGGTAATCCCGATCCGGACAGCCTCCCTGCAGATTCGTTCAATCTCCTCATAAGTCAGGATTTCTGACATAGGAATCCACTTTGCCCCATCCGGCATGCAGTACCTGCATCGCAGATTACAGCGGTCTGTGATTGAAATTCTCATATATTCAATTGTTCGCCCATAAGAATCTCTCACAGCCTTTTCCATCCTTTCTTAATTCCAGAGTGGTTCCAGTAACACCTCGATCGTACCGCCGCAGACCATGCCTTCTTCCTCCGCATCATCTCCGGTCATATCCACATATTCTGTCTTTAGTCCTGTATTATTTTCATGCATCATGACTCTCGCTTTTCTTAAAATCTCTGCCTCCATACAGCCGCCTCCGATGGTTCCAACACAGTTGCCGTCTTCCAGGATCAGCATCTTGGATCCCACATTTCTTGGTGCAGAACCCTTTCTTGTAATGATCGTTGCAAGCATCTTCTTTCCCGGATGAGCGATATCCAGGATTGCTTCCAGCAAGTCTTCCGGATAACCGCAGACTCTCTTGTTCTGATTCTTTACTTCGATGATTTCCGCCATGATCGCCACACCGATCTCCTCCGGTGTCTCAGCACCGATGTTCAGACCAATCGGACTTTTTATCTCGCCGATTACTTCCTGGCTGCATCCTTTTTCAATCAGATTCTGCTTTACCATCGCACTTCTTCGCCGGCTTCCGATCATTCCGATATAAGCATGTTCCTTCCCAGCGATCTTCTCCAGACAAACCTGATCATATCTGTGACCTCTGGTCAGTACAACAAAATACGTATCCTTGTCTCCTTCGATCTGATCCAAGGCATCTTCAAACGGCTGGCAGATTACTTCCGTTGCCCCCGCATTTCTGGCATGATCGGCAAACTGCGGACGATCTTCAAGAACCGTGACCTTCCATCCAAGCATAATCCCGATTTTGATCACCGGCACCGATACGTGACCACCGCCACAAATGACCAGATGCTCCTGCCCTCCAATTATATCACAAAACACCTGCTGCTCTCTGATTTCATAAAGTCCGCACTTTTTCAAGTCTCCTGCTTCTGAAAAATGTGCTGAAAAGAAACCGTTTTCTTTACTTTCCCAGATTATTTTTTTCTCTGCCAAAATTGCTTTTTCTCCGGCTGCGGATCCTTTTGCCACTGTCAAAAGAACGTAATCCCCCGGCTTTGGTAAATCTTTTAATATCTCAAATACATTTTCCATCAAATCTCATCTACCCTACTACATATTTATTCAGTCTGTCAAATGCTTCTTTTAATACGGTTCCATCCTGAAACGGATCGGAATCTTCCGGCATTTCATCTCTCGCATGACATTTTCTTTTATCCCCATCACATTTTCTCTGCCATGCAATACTTTTATTGTAACAAATTTTTCCGCCAAATGAAATAAGAAGGTGCAGCTCTTTTTGTCTGCACCTTCCCTTTTCCTTTATTTTGTGATCTGATTTTAAAAATACTTTGCATTCAGCTTTTTGACTGTCCATGCAAACCATACCAGTACTGCAAGTACCAGCACTAACATCACCCAGAATAATTTTCCTGTACTCTGCACATAAGTATTATACAGATCTTCTGCGCCGTACAAGATCAGCACTACCGCAAGCACAAGAAGCTTCGGTCCTGCTGCTGCCCTGTATGCTTCCTTATCCTTACACTTCTTTATATTCGTATCTTTTGGTACAAGAATTGATGTATTGATGATTCCTTTGAATTTAAGTTGAAACCATGCATACAGGCTATACAATCCCGCCCCAATACCAATGATCCCGAAAATTCCTTCCATTCCGTTCATTCTTTTGCCTTCTCCTGTCTATTTTACGCCAAGAATATTCTTAACAGTCTGCTCCATCTGATCCACATCACATTCCGTATTGTGACGGATCTCGGCATTCATGATCTCTTTGATGGCATTCGGAAGCTCTGTACCGGATACTTTCTGAAGCTCCTCGATCAGTTTGAAATCATCCTGTCCTTTATACTTCGAATCGATCGCTGACATAACGCTTCCTGCAAATTTGTATGGACTTGCTGTGGATGCGATTACTGTCTTTCTGTCATCTTTACTGTCTTCTCTGTAAGCTTTATACACCGTTGCAGCTACCGCCGTATGGGTATCCATTACATAACCGGTATCTTCGTATATATCATGGATTGTCTTTGCGACCTGCTCTTCTGTCGCATATCCTGCCGCAAAATCAGCCAGGTTTGCTTTCATCTCACCTGTAATCGCGTAACTTCCCTTTGTCTTCAGCTCAGTCATAAGATCCGTATCTTTTCTTGCATCTTCTCCTGAGATCTTGTAGATCAGACGCTCTAAGTTGCTGGAGATCAGAATATCCATGGACGGAGATGTTGTAAGAACAAATTCACGGTTACGGTCATAAGTTCCTGTCTGGAAGAAGTCATAGAGAACTTTGTTCTCATTGGATGCACAGATCAGCTTTGCAATCGGGATTCCCATATTCTTTGCGTAGTATGCAGCCAGAATATTCCCAAAGTTACCGGTCGGTACAACTACATTGATCTCTTCATCTTCCGCAATCTCTTCATTCTGAAGAAGCTTCGCATAAGCATATACATAATATACAACCTGCGGAACCAGACGCCCGATATTGATGGAGTTGGCAGATGAGAACTGGTAGCCTGCTTCATTTAACTCTTTTTCCAGCTCTTTGTTCTCGAACATCGCCTTCACACCGCTCTGTGCGTTGTCAAAGTTACCGTGGATCGCAACAACAGAAGTATTGTCTCCTTTCTGTGTTACCATCTGCAGCTCCTGTACGCGGCTGACTCCGTTCTTCGGATAGAATACGATGATCTTGGTTCCTTCTACATCTGCAAATCCTGCAAGTGCAGCTTTTCCTGTATCCCCGGATGTTGCAGTCAGAATGACGATCTCATTCTTCACCTGATTCTTCTTTGCAGAAGTAGTCAGAAGGTGCGGAAGAATGGAAAGTGCCATATCTTTGAATGCGATCGTTGCTCCGTGGAACAGTTCCAGATAATAAGCTTCTTCCACCTTCGCAAGCGGTGCAATCTCTTCGGTATCAAACTTACTGTCGTAAGCCTTTGCGATACAGCTCTTCAGCTCTTCTTCTGTAAAGTCTGTCAGGAATTCCTTCATAACTGTATATGCGATTTCCTGATAGGTCATCTCTTTGAGCTCACCAAGCGACACCGGAAGCTTCGGAATCGAAACCGGTACAAATAATCCGCCGTCATCTGCCAGCCCTTTTAAGATTGCCTGGGAAGCTGTTACTGTCTTTTCTGCATCTCTTGTACTCTTATAAAGTAAATTCATGGTTCTCCACCCTTCTTATTCTTTCTGATTCACTTCAGCAATCTGCTAAAGTATTTTCCTATTTAGCGATTATAGCATAAGAACCTTTCAAGTGCAATGCCATCCTTATCTGCGTTTCCACATTCGTCCCCACATCCGGCTCAGAAGAAAACACAGGAGCAGTGCCCCGGTCAGAATAACGCCGATCAGAAATACCAGAATCTTTACATAAGATCCATCTCCTGTTGCAACCGTCTTTGCTTTCTCAGTTTCCTTTGGCTTTTCCGGACTTTCCGGTTTTTCCTCTTCTGCCGGCTTTTCCTTTTTATAGGTTACACTCTGTCCTTCGTCCTCCAGATCTGCGTGCACTGCAACCAGCTTCTCTTCCAGATACACTTCCTCAAATACAACAACCTGTTCTCCGTTAAGCTTCGTTGCATCAAACGTAAATTCCATCTGAAGTTCTCCGGAATCTGTATCCGGGATCAGCTTTTTCTCTGCGGTCACTTCTTTTCCATCCTGAAGAACCGGCTTTTTGGTCTCCTTATCCATTAATGTGCCTTTAACTACATATTCTTTTCCAATCTCCAGATTTTTCCATTTTACCCGATCTATGACCGTTACCTGTTCTGTCCGTTTCCCGTTATGCGTTCCCGTTTCCAGGTCAGATGCTCTTGTCCCGATCTCCGGTACGGGATGTTCATCATTTGTCAGTGTCCCCAGATCAATTATTCGCATTTCCTTTGTTACTTCCACCTCAAACGCAGGAATCAGCATCCGGTCTTCATTATTTTTACAAGACAGTTCTTCCACCAGATACGTTCCGTAAGGAAGCGCTCCTCTTGTATTATCCGGAGTTCCTTCCCCAAACCAGATCCCATCTTCACTTGTCTTCCCCTCATTCGTGTTGACGGTATGTGGATTCCAGTACGCACCGGTCGAAGCCTCCCCGTTTTTGTCTGTCCGGATCACATGGCTCTCCCCAGTTGCCTGCGATGTGATCCGAAATGGGATATCCGCCAGTCTTTTCAAGGTTTTATCTGCCGCTTTCACCAGCTTTAAGTCCCCACGGATGAGCTTTTCCTTTATTTCCACTGGATTCCATATTTTCAGGGCTTTATAGCTTCCATTTTGCTCCGTTCCAGTCCTGATACAATGTGTAACGGTGTCCACCAGATACCCTTCCGGCGCATGCATCTCCCATACCGTAATCGTTCCAAGCGGAAGCTCGTTATTTTCAAAAAACGGATCTCCGCTGATCAGGTGCGTCTCATCCATACGGACCACACCATCCGCATCCGACTTCAGCTTCCAACTCCTGAGCGGCATCTTCACACCGATCTCATTTTGATTGTCAAAAAAACTATCAAAAAATGCCACATGAAATTCTGCTCCCGCAAGAGAAAGTCCTGCCTGCGCCTGCCCTTTCCCTGTTTCCGCATCCTGCTTCCGGATCAGGATTTCCACCTTTGTCTTTTCCGGTTCATCCTGACACTCATAGGTCACGGTCTGTCCGGCATTCACCGTGATCTGCCGCAGCTTTGTGTCCAGTACATAACCTTTCGGTGCTTTAGTCTCTTTGATGTCATAGGAACCCTCCGGCAGATTTTCTGCCTTCCCATATCCTTTCTTGTCTGTCCGGATTACGCAGACTGCCTCGGATGTCCCACTTTTACAGACGGTATACTCTGCCCCTTCCAGTGAGTAGAGCTGATTATCAGCCGTAATCTCTGACCTTGCAGAGCTCTTCATGATCTCCAGGCTTCCGTTATGGGTTGTCTTAAAAAGATATATCGTTGATCTGGATTTTGCCACAAGCTGTGAAATCTGATTACCACTCGACGGGATAGATGCCGAATGCCAGAACCGGTTATCGTTGCTATTATCTCCCCAGAAAAATCCGATATGGCAGTCTGCATCTTCTTCCTCCCAGGAAACCGGCTCAAAATAGATCACATCTCCTTTTTGCGCTTTTCCGCCCGCAAGCAGCTCCTCAATGGTGTTGTAATGATAGGATTCCACGGCATTGTCTGTCATCCAATGAAACCAGTTGCTCGCATTGACCTTGCCGCCACGGAGACTTCCTTTGTCAATTCCTGACAGATCCGCTCCACATTTTTCCAGAACATAAGCGACAAACCCGGTACAGTTCATTGCCCCATTTCCACCGTAGGCTCCGTTCGGACGCATGCAGTTCTCTGCTGTCAGAGGATAGCCGCTGTAAGGCGTTCCCAGATAATAACCGTCCTTTTCGTGGTTTTTTAACTCCTCAAGCACTTTTCCCGGCTCTGCTCCTAATTTTTCATCAAGTTTTACAATCGTTTCTTTCTTTGCGATTCTCTCTGCTGAGTTTGCAGATACGACAGGCATACTGCTGCCCGACAATGATACTACCGCCAGAATCACACTTAGTATTCCGGCAAAATGATTCTTCATATATTTCATAAAAGTTTCTCCTTCTGCCTTTTCAGGTCAGAAAAGAGAATATAAAAGACGAGTACCCTTACTATAAAGGAAGAGTACCCGCTTGTCAATAGTATTTTATTGTTGATCTGCCTCCAGAACGATCACACTTCTCGGTCCCACAAGAATTCTTTCCTCCGAAATCCGTACCGGATTCTGATAAATTTCCTGCTTTTTATCTCCAGTATTTACCGCCACATGCCAACTATATCCGCCCGGAAGTTGTGGAAGTTCTATCCAGACACCTTCCCAGTATGGATTCATCAGAAGATACACACAGTCTTCTTTTGCCATTTTGTTATCATATCCGGCAAACATGACTGCCGCCGTCCGGATCTCCGGTCTGGAAAAATCCAGTTTCCACGGCACTTCACCGTGAAAGCTGATCTCCGGAAATCCAAGACTGCTCGCCCCTGCATCTCCTGTGATCGACGGATGCCGTTTCCGAAATGCCGTCATATAAGCACAAAAATCAAATACATCCTGAAACTTTTCTTTTCTTGTCCAGTCCAGCCAGGAAATCTCGTTATCCTGACAGTAGGCATTATTATTCCCGAACTGAGTATTGCCAAACTCATCACCTGCAAGGAACATCGGTGTCCCTCTGCTGCAAAGCAGGACCGCAAAAGCATTTTTCATCATCCGGTGGCGCAGTTCAACAACCATCACCTGATCAGTGTCCCCCTCTGCCCCACAGTTCCAGCTCCGGTTATCGTCACTTCCATCAAGATTTCCCCATCCATTAGCCTCATTGTGCTTCTGGTTATACGAATAAAGATCATACAGGGTAAATCCATCATGGCAGGTCAGGAAATTCACAGAAGCATGTTTTCCGCGGATTCTGGTATCATAGATGTCCGGAGAACCGGCAATTCTCTGAAGCGCTGCTCCTGCTGCCCAAAGTCCCCCTTTTAAATATTCCCGCACGTCATCCCGGTATCTTCCGTTCCATTCTGACCATCTGCGGAATGCCGGAAAACTTCCGACCTGATAAAGTCCGCCGGCATCCCACGCCTCCGCGATCAGCTTTGTGTCTGCAAGCAGCGAATCATAGGCAAGATTCTTTACGAGTGGTGGATTTTCCATCGGTGACCCATCCTCATTTCTTCCCAGGATCGAGGCAAGATCAAACCGGAAGCCGTCCACCCGGTACTCTGCCACCCAGTATCGCAGACAATCCTGGATCATTTTGATCACCACCGGATGATTACAATTCACAGTATTTCCACAGCCACTGAAATTATAATATTTTCCATCGGGTGTCAACATATAATAAATCTGATTGTCAAATCCTTTAAACGAAATAAACGGTCCGCATTCATTTCCTTCTGCCGTATGGTTAAACACCACATCCAGGATTACTTCAATCTGGTTATCATGCAGTTCCCGGATCAGTTCTTTTAATTCTACTCCTTCCCGGTTGTATTCCGTTGATGCTGCATAGCTCGTATTCGGCGCAAAAAAGCTGACTGTATTATACCCCCAGTAATCAATCAGTTTCTTTCCATCAACCTCACGGCTCCCCTGCAGTTCATCAAATTCAAAGATCGGCATTAACTCCACCGCATTAATCCCCAGTGTTTTCAGATAAGGAATTTTTTCTTTGATTCCGGCAAAGGTTCCAGGATGACGGACACTTTTGTCCATCTTCGTGAATCCCCTGACATGCATCTCATAGATGATCAGTTTTTCCATCGGGATCTTATCCGGCTTTTCACTGCCCCAGAAGAAATTATTCCGGACTACTCTGGCACGATATCCCCCTGTATTTAGTGCTTTTCCCCATACACTCTGCCCGGTAACTGCCTTTGCATACGGATCCAGTAAAATATGCTTTTTATCAAACAGAAGACCTTCCTTTGGTTTCCACGGTCCGTCCAGCCTGTACGCATATTCAAATTCTTCAATATCCAGTCCGAATACCATCATGGAAAATACATCCCCGATCCGGCAGTTTTCCGGGAATGGAATCACCGCATAAGGTTCCGGTTCCTTTCTGTGAAACAGAAGAAGTTCACATGTCACAGCCCCTTTTGAATGCACTGTAAAATTAACTGCCGACTGAAATGCAGTCGCACCCTCATCACGATACAGTCCGGGACAGATTTCAAATCCATTTACATTTTCTGTCGGAACCCATCTTGGCATCATTTCTTCCAGCATTTTACCAGCTCCTTCCATGTCATGTTTTCAGTATAGCACATTTTTCCGTTTACACATCTTTCCTTTCTGTATATAATATAAAGGATTACATATTTTTTTGCAGCAGACTCAAGGAGGTTTTTTATGACTGCACAGCATCTATATTATTTATTTCAGTGCTTCTTTATATATGCCTTTTTAGGCTGGTGTACAGAAGTTGCGTTTGCCGCTTTTAAAGAACGTCGTTTTGTCAACCGTGGATTCTTAAATGGCCCGATCTGTCCGGTATACGGTTTCGGCGTGGTTGCAGTCATTCATTTTCTGACACCGCTTCGTTCCAACCTGCTCCTGCTATATCTCGGAAGTGCTATTCTTGTTACTGCAATCGAATGGCTGACCGGGTTCATTCTCGAAAAGGTTTTCCATAACAAATGGTGGGATTATTCTAATATGCCGCTCAATCTGAATGGATATGTGTGCCTTTTGTTTTCTCTGATCTGGGGAGTGTTCTGTGTTTTCATCGTAGATGTATTCCATCCACTGATTGACACACTGCTCTCACACATTCCTTTCCTTGTCGGTATCATTCTTGTATGTATTCTGGTGATTGCCGGACTTGCCGATCTCTATGTAACAGCATCCGGTATCCTGAAGCTCAATAAACGTCTTGAAAAAATGCAGGCCATTGCAGACGAACTTCATCAGATTTCCGACAAGCTTGGTGAATCAATCTACAAGCGTACCATTACAGCTATGGAAAAACAGGAAGAGTTCAAAGATACTGTATCTGAGAAGCAGGAAGAATTTAAATCTGCTATTTCCGAAAAACAGGAAGCAATTTCAGACACCCTTGCCGATGTTTCTGACGAAGTAAAAGAACGGATTGCTCTTCTTCGCAGAAGCTACCTGGAAAATGTCAAAGCAACTTCTCATATGCAGAAGCGTATCATGAAAGCTTTCCCGAAAATGCAGAGCCGCAATTACAAAGAATCCTTTGAAGATCTTAGAAACAAACTGAAGGAAATGTCTCTCAAAAAATAACAGGTTGTAAAAAATCCATCTGGTTTTCTTTTAAAAAAAGAAATCAGATGGATTTTTTATCTTTAAAATTATGATGTGAGTATCAAAAGTAAATTTTGCCACTCACTAATGTTTCCTCTTGATCTTGTCCAGATACGGAATCTCGATTGGATCGATTGCATCAAGTGGCTGTTCTTTATTGATCTTCTTTTTGCGTGTGTGCTTTTTCAGAAGTGCACCACCCCGGTTATAAAACCAGAAAGAAAAGATCAGAAGTTTATTGAATTTTCCAATTTTGTCTTTTGTCGTCTTCGTGTAATACTCCCCACCGGACTGGATCTCTCCTTTTTCCCTGATCTGCCGGATCAGATCCAGCTCTGTCTCAATCCGTACCGGAAATTCCGTATACCCCATGCCGACGCAGTCCAGCTTATGCGCATCACTTCCTCCGGTTCCCGGTTTTCCATATTTTTCAGCAAGATACTTCGCCCCTTCATTGGACTGTGGTGGCTCACATGCATTGAAAGTCTCTATAAAATCAAATTTTTCAATCAACTCCGGAGATTTCTGCCATCTTTTCGTATTCGTAAAACTCAGATACTTTTCCCCACACGGATGTGCCGGTCCACAGATTCCTCCATTGTGATGCACAAAATCAATCAGCAGCGAAAGCGGAAGCCCTCTCAGCTCCAGAAGGCGCATCTTTACTCCCTGTGGCATAATGATCAGAATGTGTCCCGCATCCAGTGTATCATACTCTATTCCTTTCAATACGACAAAATCTTTGTATTTTCTCCCTTTGACCGTATTCTTCCAGTGCCGATATCCATTATAGGTGTCATGATCTGTAACCAGCATTCCGCCAATGCCTTTAGACTGCAGCTTTTTAATAAATTCTTCAATCGGCACTTTGCTGTCAATTGATCCTTCTCTTACATGACAATGCATATCTATCTTCATATTTTCATCTCCAGATCTTATATCGTTGATACTATTTTTATTATACCTCTTTTTTTATAACGCTGCAAGAAATACCGGTTTCTTCCAGCCATTCCTGATCAAATGCAAAAGAGGATGTATCACATTCTGATACATCCTCTCATCCATCTTATCTATTCTTCATCCTCGTCATCATCATCATCATCCAGATCGATCAGCATGGTTCTTGCCATCTCTATTTCTTCTTCTTTTGATGTTTCTTTCTTGATCGCATTTGCTCTTCGAACCTGCTTCTTGTTGATCTCACTTGACTTCATGATAAACTGGATCACGATTCCGATAAATGTAATCACAATCGAAATGATCCACATGAAAATCACATTTTTCAGACCTGCCAGATCATAGATCATCATTCCTGCTCCAAAACCGCCTGCTAATGCCGTCGCAATAATCACAAACGGTTCAAACCAGATCATCGCAAGGATTGCGAAAATCAGTCCGACTGCTCCGCAGACTGCCAGCATGATCCAGTTTCCCGCATTTGTAATCGCAAGTACTGTGCCAGCCATTCCCAGAAAGCATACCCAGAAAGCTCCGAATTTCTTAAATACACTGTTCAGTATTGCAAAAACCAAACCCGCAACTCCGGCTGCGATCAGTACCGGAACAACTTCCAGTCCCATAAGATATGTCACGGCAAATCCAAGCAATGCCCCTGCAACAAATCCAATCACTGCATTCCAGACACGGATCAGCTTCAAACCTAAAATTCCAATGAAAACCGATATAACAATTGATACCGCCGAAACAATCACGGCTTCTTTTCCTGCTATAAATACCGCACTGTTTCCCATGATATCCTTCAATACTATACCTATTGATTCCATCCTAATCTCTCCTCCTGTCGTACTTTCCTGTTGTTAAGTCAGACGCTTATTTTGATGAAGAGTCTGAAGATGTATCTGTATCTTCGGTCGTGCTCTTAACCGTTACGCCCTGATCAGCAAAACTGATCGTATTCCATACTTTTTTATGTACTTTAATATCCGTTTTCTTTTTCCATTTCTTACAAATTGACTGATACTGGTCACTCTTTCTCTGTGATACAATGGACTCTTTCTTGGTATCCGTTGCATCACGGTCAAGAAGGCTGACTACTTTTGCAACATAATAGCCATTGTCTGCTTCGATCACGTCTGTTACTTCGCCTTCTTTTAACTTATCAGCAGCTTTGATCAGATCTTCGTTTGGCGATGTCGTATCCGAGTCAAATGTCAGATCGGTGGCTGATGCACCTACTGCTGTTGCAAATACAGAAAAATCTTCTGCCGAAGCCGCATCTTTCTGGAAATCTTCTGCTTTCTTTTTCACTTCTGCTTTTTCGTCATCTGACATATCTGTCGAATTTCCATCACTGCCCTTTGTCTTTGTAGAGAACAGCACATACTGCATTTTCTTCTGTGCTGCTTCCTCATCGGATACATTCGTATCTACATCCGCAGTCATGGCAGTTTCCATCTTCTTCTGAAGTGTCAGAAGTTCCAGTACTTTCTTTACCGTCTTTTCATCGCCCGATACTGCATCTTTTGCAGCACTGTCATTGCTGTCAGTAAATTTCTTCGCAGCATCCTCGATGCTTTTTTCCTCATCATCACTTAGCGAAACTTTATAATCATCCTTGTGCTCATCCAGAATATACATTTCTTCCAGAGAATCCATGATTGAATCCTTATAATTCTCTTCGTAAGTCTTTCCGTCTGTAACTTCTTTTCCCCAAAAATCATCTCCCAGATAACTGCTATATGTTGTTTCAAACTGCGCCTGCTGATATCTTGCAAAAAAGTTCGCCACATCTGCAGTCACTTTCTCATCTCCGACTTCTACCACTGTATCCTGTCCGTTAAACTTGCTTCCACATCCGTTTAAAGATGCAATGCAGGCAACTGCCAGTATACAGGCAACCACTCTTTTTTTCATTTATAAAATTTCCTCCTTGATCTTCGCTCCATTGTACACACTTCTTCACTATGCACTCGTATAGTATATCTTTTTTTTACCTTACTGGCAATCTTTTTCATAAAAAATACACATTATTCTTCGACAAGTCCCTGTATATCTTCGACAATTTTTCCTGCATTTTCAAGGATCTGCTCTGCTTTTTCTTTTTTATTTTTCCGAAGTTTACAATAAATAAAATATGGATTTTCTGCATCTGTCTTAAATGTCAGTTCTCCTTTATATTTTGCCAGCAGTTCCGGAATCTTTGCTACATTTACTCTTGCCTTCTCATACATGGTAAATTTGTATTCATCGCCTTTTTGCTCTACCGAAATTACATAAGCCGCATGTGCTTTCGCCTTCAGCTGTGCGATCATCAGAAGCTGCTGCACCTTGCGTGGCGGATCGCCGAAACGGTCAATCAGTTCTTCTAGCATATCTTCCTGTTCTTCTTCTGTCTCAATTGCTGCGATCCGTTTATAGATATCCAGTTTCTGATACTCATTCGGAATATAAGATGCCGGAATATAAGCATCAATATTCAGATCCACGGTTGTCGCATAGGTTTCTTCCGGGATTTCTCCCTTCAGGTGACGGACTGCCTCACTTAACATCTTACAGTAAAGATCGTATCCCACTGCATCCATATGTCCATGCTGTTCCTCCCCAAGCAGGTTTCCTGCCCCACGGATTTCCAGATCCCGCATGGCGATTTTTACACCAGAGCCAAGATCTGTAAACTCACGAATTGCCGAAAGACGTTTTTCTGCAACCTCCCGGAGCATTTTGTCTCTTCTGTACAAAAGAAATGCATATGCCATACGGTTCGATCTTCCAACTCTTCCACGTAGCTGATAAAGCTGGGAGAGCCCCATCCGATCTGCATCATGGATGATCATGGTATTGGCATTGGAAATGTCAAGACCGGTCTCGATGATCGTCGTCGATACCAGAACATCAATTTCTCCATTGATGAAATCGTACATAATATCTTCTAACTTGTGTTCCCGCATCTGCCCGTGTGCATATGCCACATTTGCATCCGGCACAAGTTTCTGGATCTTCGCTGCCATTTCAGCTATATCCTGGACACGGTTATAGACATAGTACACCTGTCCCTGGCGGGAAATTTCTCTTTCGATTGCCTCCCGGACCATCTCATCATTCTCCTCCATCACATAGGTCTGGATCGGCATCCGGTCAACTGGTGCTTCTTCCAGCACACTCATGTCACGGATTCCGATCAGACTCATATGAAGCGTTCGGGGAATCGGTGTTGCCGTAAGTGTCAGAACATCAATATTTTCCTTCAGCTTTTTGATCTTTTCTTTATGCTGTACTCCAAAACGCTGTTCCTCATCAATGATCAGAAGTCCCAGATCTTTAAATGCCACATCCTTACTCAATACCCGGTGGGTTCCGATGATGATATCAACCTGTCCCTTTTTCAAATCTTCGATCGTTTTTTTCTGTTGTGCAGGTGTGCGGAAACGACATAACAGATCCACCCTTACCGGAAATTCTTTCATCCGTTGCACAAAAGTGTTGTAATGCTGCTGTGCAAGAATCGTAGTAGGGACCAGATAGACAACCTGCTTGTTCTCCTGCACTGCCTTGAATGCTGCCCGGATTGCAATCTCTGTCTTTCCAAATCCCACATCCCCACAGATCAGACGGTCCATGATCTTTGGGCTTTCCATATCCCGTTTTGTTGCCTCGATTGCAAGCTGTTGATCCTCCGTTTCCTCAAACGGAAACATTTCTTCAAATTCTTTCTGCCAGACCGTGTCCTTTTCATAGACAAATCCTTCTTTGGACTGCCGTACTGCATAGAGTTCCACCAGATCTTTGGCAATCTGCCAGACTGCTGTCTTTACCTTGCTCTTCGTGCGATGCCATTCCTGTCCTCCAAGTTTGTTAAGTTTCGGCTTTTTAGCATCTGCACTGGCATACTTCTGGATCTGGTCAAGCTGTGTCGCAAGAATATAAAGATTTCCACCATCAGCATACGAAATCTTCATATAATCCTTTGTCACCTTATCAACTTCTATCTTTTCAATTCCCCGGTAGATTCCAAGTCCATGATTCTCATGCACTACATAGTCTCCCGGTTTCAGATCCGAAAAGCTGCTTATTTTCTGTCCATCATAACTTTTTCGTTTCTTTTTCTTCTTTGTCTTTCCAAAAATATCTGACTCAGATATGACAATAAATTTAATCATCGGGTACTCGTATCCGACTTCTATATGCCCGTAGCATACCATGATCTCCCCTGGATTCACTTCTCGTTCCTGATCCTCACTGTAAAAACTGCTCAGATCATAATCACGTAGATCCTCTGCCAGACGTTTTGCCCTTGTTCTGGACCCAGAAATCAGAACCGCCCGGTATCCGTTCCTTTTCAGTCTTTTGAGATCCTGTGTCAGCATCTCAAAGCTGCTGTTATACGGGTTAACGCTTTTTGCCTGGATTCCAAACCGCTTTTTCACAAAAAATGGCTTACATTTCATTTCCAGAGCACACATCCCGATCATACAGAATTTGTTCAGAAATTTTATAATTTCATCAGTCGTAAAAAATTCCGGAGCTTCTTCCATTTCCCCGGTCCTTTCCATTTCTTCTGCACGGTTCTCTCTCGCTTTTTCCACTTCATTTTCTGCCAGACGCCCTTTTTCCAGAAGCCTTGCTGGTTCATCCAGGAACACCAGTGTGTCCTTCGGATCAAAGTAGTTGATAAAAGAAACTTTCCGGTCACTTCCCAGTCTGTCATCTGCCGGATAAATAACGATCTGTTCCAGATTCTCTACAGATCTCTGGCTGTCCACGTCAAAAGTCCGTATTGAATCCACTTCATCTCCCCAGAATTCAATACGGATCGGCAATTCCTCGGTAAGTGGGTAAATATCAATGATTCCACCACGAACTGCAAACTGCCCCGGACCATCCACCTGGGCTTCCCTGTCATATCCAAGTTTTATGATCTTCTCCTTCAGCGATTCAAATTCCAACGCCTCCCCATTGGAAATGGTCAGAATGTCCCCTTTTATTTCTGCTTCCGATGGCAGTTCATCCATGAATCCGTCAATCGTTGTAATGACCGTAACCTGGCTTTTTGCCTCCATCATCATCTGCAAGGTTTCCATCCGCTGTTTGACCAGCTGTTTTCCGTGGATATCTGCCTGATAAAAAAGGAGATCCTTTGCCGGATAATAGCTGGTATTTTCATTTAAAAAACGATATTCTTCGTATAATTTTTTTGCTTTATCTTCACTGGAAAGAACAATCAATGTATGCCCATAACCTTTTCCAAGCGCATACATCAAATGCGTTTTCTGTGATGTCACACACCCGGAAAGAAGCAGCATGCCCGGTTCCCGTCCACGCTCTTCACAGATTTCTTCAATCTCTGCCAGTTCAGATAAAGGAGCCGTAAGTGCATGCATCGCTTTTTGCCTCCTCTTATTCTTTCTTTTTCTGGTTATATTCGTTCATTGCCTGATCGATTGCTCCCTGCATGATCAGAGCAGAAGCTTCACAGGCAAGATCATATCCTTCTTCCATAAGTACACGGTCCTCTTTGGAAAATTTTCCAAGAACATAATCAGCAAGATCATATCCTTTCGGTTTTTCTCCCACACCTACCTTGATCCGTGGAAATACACTACTTCCTAAATTGGCAATAATATTTTTGATTCCGTTATGTCCACCGGCACTTCCTTTTCTGCGGATCCTGAGTTGTCCGACTTCCAGACTGATATCATCATAAATTACAAGAAGTTCTTCTTCGGGATCGATCTTGTAATATTCCACCAGACTACGGATACTCTCTCCACTCAGGTTCATATAAGTCTGCGGCTTCACAAGAAGCACTTTCTGTCCCTCGATCACTCCTTTTCCGATGAGGGCACGGTGTTTTTTAGTATCGACTGCTATCTGGTATTTCTCCGCCAGGCGGTCCACCACATCAAATCCAACATTATGTCTTGTCCCCTGATACTTTTCATCCGGGTTTCCAAGTCCTGCAATTATAAACATTCTATTCACCTCTGCTTTTTCTCTTTCCTGATTCTACTAAATCCTTTCTCTTTTGTCACGCATTTCTCATGCATAAACTATTTTTTCTTTTCATATAGTTTATTAAGCGGCATAACCTGCCGAAATTCCATACTGCCTAAGGAGGTTCTTTATGAATTCCAAAACAAAAATCATCGTACTTCACATGAAAGAAATTATCTATACTGTTATTTTTGCCACTTTAGGTATTCTCATCCTCTGCCTTTTATTCTTTATGTTCTCCGGAAACCGGCATTCCTCTGTATCCGACAAAAAATATACTCCCGGCGTTTATACCTCTTCTTTTACACTCGGAAATGAAGATCTGGAACTGGAAGTTTCTGTCTCTGACACCTCTATCAATTCCATCCGCATTTCCAATCTAAGTGAGACGGTAACTGCCATGTATCCTCTTCTTCAGCCATCTCTTGAGAATCTGGCTGACCAGATCTGTAAATCCCAGTCCCTTGATCATCTTACGCTTTCAAGTGACAGTCCCTATACTTCTCAGCTTCTTCTCAACACCATCCGTGATGCGCTCAAAAAAGCTGCGGCAACCAACTGATGCCGCAGCTCTTTTCCTTTTATTAACCTTCCACGATCAGATACTGTCCGTTCGGAAGTGCGAATACTTCTGAAGCCTCTTCCAGCTCTTCATCACTCATACCACTGATGTCTGCTCCGCTTTCATCCAGATAATCTCTCACATCCTTGATAGAATCTACAACAACCGCCATACAGTCTTCCAAAAACGCTTCTGCCTCTTCCAGTGTCTCTGCAACCGGCTCATCAAAAAGCTGTGACTGCATATTCAGGAATGTCTGCAGACATTCTTCATCATACTCATACATACAGGCAACCCTCCCTTATCTTTCTCACAGAAAAATTTTCTCATCTGAACTATAAATAGTTAAGCAATTCTTCAGCATGTGCAATTGTTGCATCTGCTCCTGTCTCCACAAGAAGTTCTTTGGTCCGGAATCCCCATTCTGCTCCGACTGTAAACATACCGGCAGCCTTCCCTGTCTTCATATCTACATCCGAGTCTCCTATGTATATTCCTTCTTCCGGCGATACCCCTAATTTATCAAGTATCCACAGAAGTCCTTCCGGATCCGGTTTCTTCGGAAATTCACCCGACTGCCCCTGAATATGGTCAAAATATCCTTTTCCAAATGTACTTTCCACTACATCGATCGCCTGCAAATGTGGTTTGTTGGAAAATACTGCAATCTTTATTCCCTTCTTCTTCAGTGAATCTAACATCTGAACAACGCCATCATAAGGACGTACATGGTACATACAATTTTCTCCAAAGATTCTGCTGTACACTTCCATACCTTCTTCAATCCTCTTAAGCTCTGTGTCTCCGGACGCACGAAGTGCACGTTCCATAAGGCATCTGGCTCCATCCCCAACGAAGCTTCGACACTGATCTTTGGTAATCGTCTCAAGTCCCATTTCTTCTAACGTCTTATTCGTTGAATAAGTCAGCGAATCCAGCGTATTTGTCAAAGTTCCATCCAAGTCAAAAATACACGCTTTATACATTGCTGTTCTCCTGTTCTTCTGTTCTATGATTATAATAGTATGAACCTTGACAAATTTCAACTGGAAATCTCTATTTTTCTATTCACTTCGCAGATATTGTCGCATAGCCCTGAGTGCATTCTTTTCCAGGCGGCTTACCTGTGCCTGTGAGATTCCGATTTCTTCTGCTACCTCCATCTGCGTTTTTCCTTCAAAAAAACGAAGTCTGATAATATACTTCTCCCTTTTTCCGAGTCGGTCCATTGCCGCCTGAAGAGACAGTTTCTCCACCCATCTGTCTTCTTTGTTCCTTTTGTCACTGATCTGGTCCATCACATACATAGCATCTCCATTGTCATTATATACCGGCTCATTTAAGCTGACCGGCATCTGGATCGCATCCAGCGCATAGACGATCTCTTCCTTTGCGATCCCGATTTCCTCTGCAATTTCCTGAACAGTAGGTTCTTTCTGGTTTACTTTGACATAATTTTCTTTCGCGTAAATGGCTTTATATGCCGTATCACGAAGTGACCTGCTAACACGGATCGAATTATTGTCCCGGATGAACCGCCGGATTTCTCCAATGATCATCGGTACCGCATAAGTTGAAAATTTTACTTCCAGCTCCGGATTGAAATTATTGATTGCCTTAATCAGTCCGATGCACCCGATCTGAAACAGATCATCCGGATTTTCACTGCTTCCCGAAAAGCGTTTGATCACACTGAGTACCAGACGCAGATTTCCTTTGATATACTGTTCTTTTGCCTCCTCATCCCCCGCTTTGATCTTCTCAAAAAGCACCTCTTTTTCCCCGTCGCTAAGCAGGGGAAGCTTTGCTGTATTTACACCACAGATTTCTACTTTATTAAGTACCATCTCAATAAACCTCCAAATCTTTACTGGTATAAATTTTTCTCAAAACTGTTTTTATTTATTCGATTCTGATTGGATAAATAAAATAAGATGTATATATTCGCTCCCTATAACTTAATAATGTGTTGTATGGTTAAGAAGTGGATATTCCCTTTATTGATTGGGGTTTGTTTAATCAATACGTCTATGGCACAAGAAAATCCGATTTTATTATTCCCAAAAGGGGCGCCGGGAGAAACTATTAAATTAATAGAGAAAGCTGATACGGATGGTGGAAAAACCGGTGGTGAGAGTGTTTTGCGTATTACGAATGTGAGTGAGCCAACGATTACTATATATCATGCTCCGGATGAAGTGGCCTCGGGTGCCGCTATGATTGTCTGTCCCGGTGGTGGTTACAATATTTTAGCTTATGATTTGGAAGGTGATGAAGTCTGTGAATGGCTTAATAATCTTGGAATAACTGCGGTCTTACTTAAATACCGGGTTCCAAGACGGGAAGGACTGGAAAAACACGAAGCTCCTTTGCAAGATGTACAGCGTGCGATTGGTTATGTTCGAGCGAACGCTGAGAACTTGAATATAGCTCCAAAGCGAATCGGTGTGATGGGATTCTCGGCTGGTGGCCATTTAGCTGCCATGGTTAGCAATAATTTTTTGAAACGTACTTATCCGGCTATTGATGCTACGGATAAAGTAAGTTGTCGTCCGGACTATTGTTTATTGGTTTATCCTGCTTATTTAGATGGAGAGAATTTCCAATTGGCACCAGAGTTAAAGGTTTCATCTGCCACACCTCCAACCATGTTAATTCAAGCGGAAGATGATAAATCTTATATCAACAGTAGTATTTTCTATTATTATGCCTTAAAGGAAGCTGGTGTTCCGGCATGGATGCATTTATATAGTCAAGGTGGCCATGGATATGGGTTACGAGATACGGGAGCGTCTGTAAATGAATGGCCGGATCGGGCTGAAGATTGGTTTCGTGAGATCGGTCTGATCGAATAGAACTCCAGATATCTTTTCTGGAGACTTGCGGAGTAGATTCTTAAATCGATTGCGCAATTTATTTATTACTAGTTTATTATTGATGGTAAACGTAGTAAAAACGTAGTGTAGAAAAGTGTGTTCTATAGCATATCGTATCTTTGAAGTAGTGAGTTTATTGCTGTTTTCTGTTATTCGGGCTTTTTTTGAAGTAAAAAAGCTAAGTTATGAAATTCCTTAAAAGTTCAGTTTTATTTATTTCAATGGCATGTATAGTGCCTGTTTGTTCGATAGCGAGAGAAAAAAGTGAGAGAATCACAAGAGCTGAGATTGAACAGAAAAGTGCGGATGAATTTATAAATGGTCTGATGAGTCGAATGACCGTTGATGAGAAAATTGGCCAATTGAATCTTCCTAGTTATGGAAACGTAATGCCAAATCCTAAAAAGAGTGAGATAGCCAGTCGTATTGTACGAGGAGAGGTTGGTGGTATATTTAATATATTCGGTGTCGATGCGATCCGGCAGTTACAAGAAGTCGCGGTTAAAGAAAGTCGGTTGGGGATTCCTATAATTGTTGGCGCTGATATTTGTAATGGTTATAAAACCGTTTTTCCCATTCCTCTAGGTCTTTCGTGTAGTTGGAAACCGGAGAATATAGAAGAGGTCGCTCGAATTTCCGCGAAGGAAGTTGGTGCTGATGGTATCTGTTGGACATATAGCCCGATGGTCGATATATATCATGATGCCCGGTGGAGACGAGTAAAGGAAGGAGCGGGCGAGGATCCGTTTCTTGGAGGTATAATGGCTCAAGCATGGGTGCGTGGTTATCAAGGCAATGATTTATCGGCTGATACGACTCTTATGGCATGTGTAAAGCATTATGCGCTTTATGGAGCGGCCGAGGCTGGTCGGGATTATAATACGGTAGATATGAGCCGTGTGACTGCCATGAATTATTACATGCGTCCTTATCAGGCTGCTGTAGAAGCAGGAGTAGGAAGTATCATGACTTCATTCAACGAATTTGAAAGTATCCCCGCGACCGGAAATACTTGGCTTCTTAATGACGTATTGCGTAAACAATGGGGATTTAACGGCTTTGTCGTGTCTGATTTTACGGCAATAGCGGAGATGGTAAACCATGGAATAGGTAATCGTCAGGAAGTCGGAGTCAAGGCGCTAAAGGCGGGTGTCGATATGGATATGATAGCGGACTGTTATCATGCCGTATTAAAGAAATCATTGGAAGAAGGGAAAATAACAGAGGCTGAGATTGACTCTGCTTGCCGGAGAATACTAATCGCAAAATACCAATTGGGATTGTTCCATGATCCATATAAATATTGTAATCCGAAAAGAGCCGCCAAAGAGTTCTTGTCGGTAAATAATGTATCTGCGGCCCGTCGTATTGCGGCGGAGTCTTTCGTGTTACTTAAAAATGATAATAATCTGCTTCCACTTAAAGGATGTCGTAAGGTCGCTGTGGTCGGTCCTTTAGCGGATAGCAAGGCGAATATGGCTGGATCGTGGAAATATGATGAGCAGACTAAATCTTATCATGGATTGGTAGAGGATTTACAGGAATCTTTGGGAAATGGAGTAGAGGTTGTTTTTGCAAAAGGCAGCAATCTAGTCGATGATCCCGTTTATGAAGCGAACTTTACGGATCAAAATCGTTCAACCCGGGATGATAGAAGCGATGAACAATTAATCGCCGAGGCCCTAAAAGTGGTGGAAGGCGCTGATGTGATTATCGCTGCTTTGGGTGAATCGATAGATATGAGTGGAGAAGGCGCTAGTAGAGCCATCCTTGAAATGCCGCAAACGCAGAAAAAATTACTGGATGCTATCCAGAAGACAGGAAAGCCGATCGTAATGGTACTTTTTACCGGAAGACCTTTGGCATTACAATCCGAGGAAAAGCAGGTGAATGCGATCTTGAACGTATGGTTCGGTGGTACGGAAGCAGGAGCGGCTATTGCCGATGTCTTGACCGGAAAGGTTTCTCCGACAGGGAAGTTAACCATGTCTTTTCCTCGTGTAACAGGCCAATGTCCGATCTATTACAATCATAAGATGACAGGACGCCCTATGTCTCCCGATGCTTGGTACACTCGTTATGTCTCCAATTATATAGATGTGTTGAATGAGCCTCTTTATCCATTTGGTTACGGCTTGAGTTATACGACTTATACGTATGGCGATGTATCTTTGAATATGAATTCTATGGATGCAAATGGAAAAATTCAAGCATCCGTGATTGTTACCAATACGGGGGCTCAGGATGGAGAGGAAATCGTACAGCTTTATTTACGTGATATCGTACGCAGCATAACCCCTCCGGTCCAAGAATTGAAAGGATTCAAGCGAGTTGCGTTAAAAGCGGGAGAAAGCAAGAAAGTAACCTTTGATATTGATGTGGATATGTTGAAATTCTACGATTCAACCTTAGATTATGTCGCTGAGCAGGGTGAGTTTCAGGTAATGATCGGTGGAAATAGTAAAGAGGTGAAAACTGCTTCGTTTACATTAAAATAATCCTAATCGGAAGGAATCAGTTATGGGTCTTTGCTAAATTCGAAATTATATGTATCTTTGCCAAAAGAAATATTACAAAACCATGGGGATGACCGGTTTTGACAGCGGGTAGAAGTGGTTTGTAAGCATGTAGTGCGTGGTTGGCTTGCACTTAAATCTCAGACAACGAACAATTAACTGGCGAAAATAATTACGCTCTCGCTGCTTAATCGAAGTATAGTAGATTCAAGCTTAATCCCTGCAAAAGTTGCGGGGACGTGACATCACCCGGATGCTGTGGCTCCGAAGCGTTCCGATCAGGTGGTGCAGCAATATCGGAGATAGTTTGGAGTAAGCCTCGGGCTCCAAGTGAAATTTTAGAGGATAAGGTTCAAGTGGGTGGCTTCGGTCTTGCTTGCACTCGACAATCGAAGGCGAAGATAAACATGTAGAAAGCAGATTAATTCCTCGTTTGGACGAGAGTTCGAATCTCTCCATCTCCACAGAAAAGGCTAGCAGTTTCGACTGCAGGCCTTTTTTGTGATCAATCTTTATCGATTAATAGGATTCCTTCAGGATCGATATTGATTATCTTTTGTTTGTAAAGAGCCCCGATTGCCTGTTTGAATGCTTTTTTGCTGCAGCGAAATAGAGAGTAAATAGGTTCGGTTCACTGGCTGCATATCTTCCTTGAGCTTTGAGCGAATCCAGAATTATCTTGGCAACACCTTCTGCCTTTTGATATCCTAAGGGGGGTAAGGCTGACATCTATATTTTCGTATTCTCTGACTTCTTTGATGTACCCTTTTTAATGTTCCCCTTTTCCCAAGCGTTGAAAAACATCTGGTAGCTCAGAGTATTCGTCCGAAATAAGTCGCTTCTTTCTCTGTTTGTCCGTAAGCATAGATGTCAAATGAAAATAATAGAAGGAACTCTGTATGTCCTTATGCCTCATGCTTCTTGATAGAGAGCTATTTGCAGCTGAACTCAAAATCATGTTTCTCCCACTGCGTGATACTTGTGGTGGCATAATGATGACGAAAGTCATAAGGACATACTGATTCCGGACTTATACGTAGTTACAAATTTTTGTGTAGCATAGTAAAATGGTCATATCAGTCTTACAACGGCTACGAAAATAGGACAAAGATTCCATATAGGAATAGTACGGTATCGATGGGGGGTACCCTTTTGGGTGTACGGCTTACCCAGATCTATTACACTTGCATTAGTTCTGTGGGTGTGGGATAATGAGAGCGGATATAATCCTCCGATCTCTTTTTTGATTGAAGATCTTGGATAAAATCC